>MDTF01005884.1_pt1 | contig 18733 bp, 20 predicted proteins | sample 811191 | NCBI WGS metagenome assembly MDTF01 (sample SAMN05326649, study PRJNA326480) | marine metagenome | isolation source: seawater | place: Southern Ocean | collected 2011 | reverse complement strand
ATTAATAATTTTCTAAAAAATTCATTATTAAAAAATTTAAATTTAAATTCTTTTGAATATTCTCTAACTAAATCAAAATTTATCTCATTTAGCTGAATTAATAGAAGTTTTTTTTTACTCATTTAATTTTTGGTGTAGAAGGTGAAAATATTATATTAAAATTTTCCAATTAATTTATAATACATTATTGAGCAATATTCGTAAATAATCAATTTTTTATTTTTCGAATATTTAAAAAATGAATTTTTTACTGGCTGCACATTAGATTTCCAAAACTTTAGATTAATATTGGTGTGCTTAGACCATAAAAGTGAAGCTCTTTTACTGTGATATGGAGATGTAGAAAATATTGCATCTTTTATATTATTATCAATAAAATTTGATTTTATATTAGTTAGGCTGTCTACACTACTGTCGAAATCTTGGTAAATTAACTTAACAACTCCCTCTTCCACTCCCTCTAAAATTAGCAATTTTTTAATAATATTTTGTGTTGGAATTTCTTGCAATTTTCCAATCAAAAAAATATTTTCAATTCTTTCAGAATTTTTTAATATGTCTAATACATCATTATATCTATGCTCAGATGTAATATCAAAATAACTTTTTTTACCATGGCCACTAAAAACAATAATATTTTTAATTGATTTTAATTCATTTTGAGTAAACTTATCATGATGAAGTAGAGGTTTGCCTATATGCCAGAATAGAGGTGAATAAAATACTATAAAATATATTATTGATATAATTGCAATTGATTTTTTTAACGTTGTAAGTATTGTTTTATAATTTATTTTGACGAAAAATAAAAAAAACTTAATAAGAATACCTGTTAAAAAATAATTTAAATATGAAAAATTATTAATCTTAAAAAAAATATTACTCAACGACCTAACAATTGTTACAAGTTCTTTTCTAGAATTTGAGCTTGAGCTATTGTTTCTTTTTTTAATATTAATTAAGGTTTGTGTATTTAAAAATAATTTATAGTTTAGTTTCCGAAGTCTAACCCACATATCAATATCCTCTCTGGCATGAATGTGTTCATCAAAAAAATTATTTTTGAATGCATCTTTATGAACTAATACTGAGGAAGTAAGAACAGGATTATAAATATAGAACCAGTGAAAACCCTCTTTATTTATTTTTTTTATAATAAATTTTTGTAAAAATATTCTGAAATTGTTAATGAAAAAATTTGTTTTTTCATTATTTATAAAATATTTTGCAGCACAAAAATAAATATATTTTTTGTTACTATAATTTAACATTTGTTTTTTTAATTTGTTTTTTTCCCAAACATCATCCGAATCATTAAAAGAAATCAATTCACCATTAGAATTTTTTATACCTAAATTTCTTGGGCCAGCACCTGTTCCATAATTTTTTGTAGTTTTTAAAATTTTGATAATTTTTTTATTTTTTAATTGTAACTTTTTTAATATTTCAAAAGTTTTATCTGTTGAACAATCATCTACAATAATTAGCTCAAAATTTTGATAGGATTGATTAAGAATTGAATAAATTGTTTTCGAAATAAACTTGCTTGAGTTGTGTGTTGGTACAATTATAGATACTAATTTTGATTCCATATTATAATTAATTTAAAACATAGTTTTCTAAATTTTTTTGAACGAAAATTCTCAAATCATATTTCATTAATGCTAATTTTCTAGAATTTACTCCAAATCTAGTTCTTATCTTTTTTTCACTCATTAATATGTTTAATTTATCTGTTAAACTATCTGTATCTTTGGGTTTGCAGAGATATCCATTAAAATTATTAATAATCGCATCTCTGCATCCTGGAACATTAGTTGTTACGATCGCACATCCAGACCCACAAGCTTCAATTAATGATTTTGGAAATCCCTCTCTGTATGATGGTAGGCATACAATTGAACTTTGATTAAATAATTTATAAATTTTTTTATAATATCCAAAAAATATAATATTTTTTTGATTAATTTTTTTTATTAATTGATTTTGTTTTTTTTTATAATTTAAAGTCCCAACTACATAAAATTTCCAATCTGGGTGTTTTTTAGTAAGCGTCATTGCACTGGATAAAAATTCATTTATTCCTTTTTCAATCAGAACTCTTGCCGGAAATAAGATAATTTTTTTTTTCTTATCATCTATATTAAATTTTTTTAAATCTATTCCTGCTCCATTAAATATTACAATTTTTTTTTTTTTAACTTTAATTACTTTTATAAAAAAATTTTTATCTGTTTTATTTTCTAATATTAATAAATTTTTTCTTGGTTTCAAAGAAATTTTTATAATAAACAAAATTAAATATTTAAGAAATATCTCGTAGGCTTTTAATTTATTTGTAAAAAAATACCCCATACCAGTTATGAAACAAATTAATTTTTTAACATTAAATATTTTAGAATAAATACAGCTATACAATACACCTTTTAAAGAAATTCCATGTACTATATCTGGGTTATATTTTTTTAACTCTAGAATAAATTTAAATAAAAATTTTAATTCATAAAAAATATTTTTTTCTCCTGGTAAAAAACCAATATTTTTAAAATTTATCTTATTTTTTTTAAGAATTTTTTTTGCTTCAGTTTCCATTTCTTTACTCCCACCATTTCCACAGAAAACTTTGATAATATAGCCTTCTTGTATTGCTCCCAGAGCTAATGGAAGAATATGAGAAGAAAAAAAGGAAATATGATTAATTACATATGCTATTTTTTTTTTTTTCATTTTCTCAAAAGACTATTATAAACACTATTAGTTTTTTCATTCATTGTGTTTAAGTGAAATTTACTTGATAATAATTTTTTAGAGTTTGCTGAGAATTTTTTTACCAATTTTTTATTTTTAATACGATTTAGAGCTAAAATCATTTGATTCATATTATTTGGTTTAATCAGGATACCATTATAATTATTTCGTATTACTTCTGGAATTGCACTTACATTTGTGGAGATTATAGGAGTATTTGTTAACATTGCTTCCAAAAAAACCATTCCAAAACCTTCATATTGTGATGTTAGTACAAATACATCTGCCATATCCATTAAGTCTTTAACTTGCTCCGAAAAGTTTATCCAAATTATTTTTTTATAAATATTTTTATTTTTTGACAATCTTATTAAGTTATTTCTTTCTGGACCATTGCCCACAAGCAATAATTTACTATTTGGGTTTTTTTTACAATATTCACTAAAAGATGAAATTAAAAAATCTAAAGATTTTTGTTTTACCTGCCTAGCTATGCAGCAAATTAGAAATTCGTTGTTTTGGGTTTTTTTTTTGATTAAATTTATAATTTTAGATTTTTTAAAACCACTATCTTTGTTAAAATAATTTTGATCCACTCCATAATAAATAACTTTAATTTTATTATTACGGGTAGCAAAAAAATATTTAAAATAGCTCTTAACTTGTTTTGATATACAAATTATTTGATCTGAGTTTTTAAAGATAAACCTATCTATAAACATACCCTTTATAAGGCTATTTTGCCCACTTGATGCTTCTAAAAAAAAACTATCAAGATGTTTTGTTATAACTAAGTTAATTTTTGTTGGGTAAAAAAATTTAATCAATGAAGCTAATAGTTCCATGGATGATAGGTGTGCATGAACTATATTTGGATTAAATTTTAAAATAATTTTTTTTAATTCAATAAAAACACCTATTAATCTAAAAATATTAATTAATTTTAAAAACTTTACCTTAATAACCGTAACTCCTATTGCCTCAAGTTCTTTCTTCCAATAATCATTTCCTCTAAGATAAATTAAAACTATTTTAGAATTTTTATTTTGTTTTTTTATTAATGAAATTAAATGATTCTCCGCCCCACCTCTATCAATACTTGTTATCAAATGACAAATTTTCATGATTTTTTCAAATAAATACTTTTGTGCATCTCATATCCAATTAATATAAAAAACACCCATACAAATCTACTTCTTGCTATCATGCCATCGTTAAACATAAACATAGAGTAAAGAATTGTAGTAATGAAAAAAACTAATACCCAGATTATGGTTAAATTTTTTATTTTTTTTATTTTAAAGTCTTTATAAAAATTAATATATAAATAGAAATAAAGAATAGTTATCTCAAAGAATACAACAAAGTGATAACCAGTAGTCATATTAGACAATGGAGATATGATGTACAGTACCGTTTGTTTGAACCATGTTGTAAAAAAATTACCATCAAAACTTAATTTTTGATACATAGTATTTGCTGTAATACTTTTGTAGAAACCATTATTTTCTATATAAAGTCCTTCTCTTGCACTATCACCAAATTCTAATAATTGTTCTGCATATAAATAACCAATCGATATTACTGTTAATAATATAATTATATGTACAAATTTAAATTTTTTAATTTTAGAGTCTGTAAACAAGCAGATGATATAAAATATAAAAATTAATATTACTAAGCTTTGAAGTTTTATAAAAAAAGTATTACACAGCTAATAATTAATCTAAAATAATATTTTTTTAAGAAAAAATATAGAGACCAAATTAAAGTTATTAGAACTAAATTATCACGAAGACTTACTGATGAATAAACAATTAAAGACGGAGATAATATAAAAAATAATTTTACATAAAATGGTAAATCAGTTTTATTAATGAAAAAAAATAAAGTTACGATAAAAATAGCTCTGTTAAAAAACCCTATACTTTTAAAAGTTTCTATACTTATTAGGGGCGCGAAAGCAAAAAATGTTGTGGCTACTTTAACTTTATAGTTTAAAAATTGTAAATCAACTTGAAAATCCAAATCTGTATAATTATGGTTAAATCCAAAATTAGATTGAAAAACACTTTTTCCTAAAAATAAATTACTTCTAATTTCTTTAGCATAAAGTAAGTATTTTGATTGATCTGGAAATTGCGTCCAATTGATTATCACACCATTTATAAAAAAGGGAGTTAACATCATTATTCCACTTAAAATAAATAAATTATTACTGATAATTTTTTTTTGTTTTGCAATTAAAAAGATAATTAAAAACACAGAATAATTACCTATATCTAACAATAAAGATAATAATGGTGAAGGATGAATTAAATGATCATACATTATTGTTTTATAGTATTAAATTAAAAATTATATATAGATTAAAAAAATAATTAGCGGTATAAATAAATTTTATGACTAATAAATTAACAATCTTAATAGTTTCCTGTATTTTAATTTCATTCGGTGGTACATTTTTAGTACAAAAGGGTAATAAAGATGTCTACAAACAAGTAGTAATTTATGGGGTTCATGACGTTGAGTCCGATATTAATCTAACAATATTATTTAACCAATATCAAAAAACAAGATTTGATTCTGGGGCTCTGCAGGATCAAGTAAAAATATTCGTTAACAAATTAAACTTTAATGTTTCGGGTGGTAAAAGTTCATGCTCCTCGTTACCAGTAGTTACAAAAGTCATACCTGTTTTAATTTATTATGATCCAAGTCGGATTATTAAAGTTGAGCTGATAGGAGATGATAGGGAGTTAATGAATGAATGTGCACTCTTTGTAACAAAACTAGTTTCTAACTTTAATGAGAAAAAAAGAAATTACTATCTTGCTCTTATGGAAACGCTAGAATTAACTAAAGGTAAATCTTCTGCTGACATTGATTATGGTAAACTTGATCTTGAAAAGAAATTAAATCAATTAGGATTCAAAGGTTACCTTAACCTTGGCAATAGCGAAGATCAATTTGGTATGAGTGACAAAACTAAAGCTGAAGTAATGGGACATTTTATTGAAAGCTTTATAAGTAGCTATGAAAAAAATAATAGAAGCATCACATTACCATACAGTGGAATTGATAAAGATAAAATGGCAGGTTTGGAATTATTAAAACTTGAATACGATCGAACATTCCCAATAAAAAAAATATCGTCAATAATAATATTTTTTAGTATTTTTCTAAGTTTCATATTAGTAATGTATGTATATTATTATATGAGAATAAAGAAAAATTTTAGAACAACAATGAATAAACTAAATAAATTAATTTCTTAGAATAACCTTTTGAAATTTTTATTATATTTTTTAAAGTAGTTTATTTTTATCTAAATATAAAACTCTATCACATAAAGACAGTGAGCTATCTCTATGACTCACCATTATTATAGTTTTTTTACCTTTTAAGAGACTAATAGATTCTAAAATTTTTTTTTCATTAATTGAATCAAGAGAACTAGTTGCCTCATCAAGAATCATAATTTCAGGGTTTTTATATAAGCATCTTGCTAAAGAAATTCTTTGAATTTGTCCTCCGGATAATAAAATTCCTCTTTCTCCCACTTGTGTATTTTCTTTTTGAGGGGATGAATTAATTAAATCTCTAAGCTGTGCCATATCCACAGCTTCATTAAAAGATTTATCATCAACAGAGCTATTTTTACTGAAGCAAATATTTTCCTTTAGAGAGCCACTAAATAAATACGTTTGTTGAGGTATATAACCAAGAACAGACCTCCATCCTCGCATATTATTTTTAATATCATAAATATCATCTACTATAATTTCACCTTTATTTGGAACTATGAAGCCACACATCATATTTATTAAAGTTGATTTTCCCTCTCCAGATTGGCCTTTAATTCCAATAGTTTCACCTTTTTTAATTTCTAAGTTTAGATTATTGAATAAATTTATTTTTTTAGAAGGATATCTAAATGAAATATCCTTTAATTTTACACTCTTAGAAAATTTAATTTTGTTAATATTATTTTGTTTCAAATCTCTAATTGATTTTAAATTATTATTAAAAATTTCCATTTCTGCACTAATTTTATCAAGTGTTGCTTTGGAATTTCTAAAGTTTTGACCAGAGACCACAATTCTATTTAGTGCTGGCATTAACTTAAACGATACAGCAACATATAAACCTAAAATAGGAATAAAATAACCTGGGCTTGAATTATAAAAATAAATTATTAAAACAATTACAATAAATATAATTATCGCAATTATCTCTATTATAGTTTTTGGTATATCTAGCAAAGTTTGTTTCTTAATATTTACAGACGTTGTTTCATTAACTATTTTTTCAAATGTACTGATGAAAAAGTTTTCTTTTAAATAAACCAATATTTCTTTGAGACCATTGTAGCTTTGCTGAACTTTTTCAACCATTCTGGCTTCATTTTTTTGCCTAATAAATCCCCATTCTTGAACTTTTTTTTTTGTAAGTGAGTAAAAAAGCAGGAATAAAATCAAACCAATAAGAACAATCATAAAACTAGCTAATGGATTTACTATAAATAACAATGTTGCCAAAAAGAAAACTATTATTATTTCAGACAAACCCTCTATTCCAGCAATAACAATATTTTGCTGAAATTGGTTAACTTCATTAACACACGTTGACAATTGATTGTGTGAACTATCCTCAAGGTATAGCGAGTATGGCTTAGCTATATAACTGGAAAACAACTTTATAGTTAAGTTATTTGTGAATTTAAATATGAATTTATTTTTTGTATAATGAAACCATAAAAAATAGATTGTTTTTAAAAAAAAAGAGATAAAAATAATAGCCAATAAATAATAAATTAAGATATTGTTATCAATCCTTGTTAGAAATGAAAAGTGCTCCAAAACTATTTTATGCTCTAGAAGTAAAGTTGGATCTAATAAAAAAGATATAAATGGTATTAATATTCCAATACTTAAGGTTTCAAAAATACCTCCGACTGCCATCAAAATAATTATAAAAATAAACCCGATTTTATCTTTTTTTTCTAAGATTCTATAAAATTGACTAATCATTGTATGGAATTTACCCTATCTGAATTTTGAATTATTTTTCATTTTATAATCGTTGCAAACATAGATTTATCTGACACCTTACAATATTTAGCAAGAATTTTTCTATGTCCGTACCAGTTATTATCTATATACATAAACCTTCAATTTTAAGGATAACCTTTACCAATCACATAGTATCTTTTACTAGTTTCTTGAGATATTTTATCATTAGAAATAAAATTCATTTTTTTCTCTATAACTAAATTTTTTTTCAAATCAAAAGATTGAAAATTTCTTATTTTTGACAAACCATTGAATCTCCACATATTCTTATTTCTATTCCAATCTTTACGATGCCAAAATTTAGGATTTTTATGAAAATCTAAAATAAAATCAATAGCAGATTGATCTATATTCATCCAATCTAAAAAAAAATTAAGATATTTTATTTTTTTTTTTTCATATTTCATAACTAAACTATATGCTTGTTTAATATTCAATCTACCATGTCTTATTTCTCTCGTAGCGTGGTCAGTAACTCTGCTATATCCGTGTTTGTAAAGTTTTAATAAATCATGAATGCCATGATAATTATAACAATCTACATGATCATAAGTATCGAATGATCTATAATTTTTTGAAGTTTTAAATTGATATTTTTTGATCATCAGTTCATCTTGTTTTTTTGGATCCCAAGGAATATAGTTACTTAAATAAATTCCTTTAACATCGGCCCTACTAACATCATAATCATCAGGATACCTGTACTGCCAAATATCATCTTCGTTTAAGGTATTGAATGATGATAATAAATCATCAGCTTCATATCCCATTAAATCATGATCTTTTCTGTATCTTCTAGACATCTCAACTTCATGTTTGTGAGAAAACATTCCTGTTTGTTCTGTACCTTGGTGAGCACCCCAAATTATTAGAGGAATCTTTAAATCTATAGCAGATTGGACTGGAAATACTGTTTGACCAGCTATACAGGGCCAATAAATGCTTCCAAAATTTCTTAATGTTTCTTTAGTAATTTTTTTTACTGAATTTGGGTTTACATTTTGAATAATGATATCACAATCAAATTTTATTCTTAAATTAGATAAATTCCTAATACCTAATTCCGTATTAAAATATTTATTGTAGCTAACAAGTAAAGGATTTAACTTAAGTATATTTTTGACAATATGTAAAACAAAATAAGATTCACTCCCCCCTGAAACAGGGACTATACAGTCATAATTTTTTTTTGAATTACTTTTGTAATTTTTTGCTATTTTTTTTAATTTTTTAAACCTTTCGTTCCAATCTAATTCGTACTTTTCTTTATGAATTTGACACCCCGAACATATTCCTTGATCATTAAAAGTTATCCCAAGTGGATGAGTATTCGCATATAAGCATTCTTTGCAAAATTGTATTTCTGTTTGACTCATTTTTTAAATAAAGTTTTTCTCAAACTCTGGGGGTCTTATACAATTAATTTTTTTCTTTTCTAAAAACAATTTATACTTTTGTATAGAATGCTCTGTATAGCTTAAAAAATTACTTATACATACACCACTGGTGTTAGATAGTGATAAAATTTTGAATAATTGAGTATTTTCACTGATTCCACCAAATGGAAGTATTTTAATGTCATTAAACAAACTTTTAAATTTTTTTATCAGTCTCAAGTCAAAAGCATTTGGATCACCTTCATTTTTATAATCAGCAATCATAATTTCTGAAAAATATTTTCTAAATTTGAAAATTTTTTTTTCCTCTAATTTAAAAGTTTTTTTTGATATATAGTCATATTGTAAAATACTATTGTTTTTAAATTGAACAGGCATTGATATTATAATTGCTTGAGAGCCTATATTTTTTGCTATCTTTACTATTTCATCTGGATTTTCATGAAAAAGCTTATCCACTGCAATCCTTTCAAATCCTAGATTAATTACCCTATTTGCTTCAGTAAAATTACTAATACCACCCATATATGTAATAGGTGTACTAATTTTCATTTTACCTATCTTTTTAATTAAATCAAAATTAGGTCCTAATTTATTGCGTGATCTACTTATATCGTTAATTATTATTTCATCAGCATTCCATCTATTAAAATTTTCAAGGAAAATTTCTGGCTTACCCAGTGGAAGTATTTTATTGTAGTTAAAGGATTGAACAACTAAATTATCTGAAATTGTTATAACTGCAATTATTCTTTTTTTTAGCATATTTTTAATTTAATTATAATAATTTTAATTGCAATTGTTTAATATAAATGGTTTAAAATTTTCATAAATGAAAAAAATTTTATTTTTAGGTTATAATACAAAAGAAACAAAGATTATTGAAGCGGTAAAAATTTTCAAGTCAAACAAAATTTCTCAAACAAAAACCAAGGTTTCTTTAAAATATATTCAAAATTTTGATCTGGTAATTTCATTTGGTTATAAGCATTTATTAAATGCTGAAATTACCAATAATTATAAAAAAATCATAAATCTTCATATTGGATATTTGCCTTTTAACAAAGGTGCACATCCAAATTTTTGGTCGTTTGCTGAAAATACGCCTTCTGGAGTTACAATTCATAAAATTGATAAAGGTATAAATACAGGAAAAATTATTTATCAAAAACAATTAGATTTTGAATTATTAAAAAATAGAAAAAAACTTACCTTTAATGCAACAAATAAAAGATTAGTAGATGAAATTGAAAATCTATTTATAAAGAATGTAAAAAAATTATTACAGTTAGATTTTGATGAATTTGATCAGGTAGGCAAAGGATCCTATCATGATGGGAAAAATCTTCCTAATATATTAAAATCTTGGAATCAAAATATTTTTAAGACAGTTTTAGATTATAATAAACAAACTAAAAAATTTATTCAGGATAAATTAAATTTAATCACGGAGGTAGAAAATACAAGAAAGCATAATAATGTTAACTGGATGAATATCTTAAGAACTTCCATAAAAAATTCACCTTCAGATACTTTAAAAATTTTAGATAAAATAAATCAAGATGATGACAGGATCTCAAAAGTATTTAAAAAGTTAAATGAGAAATAAACCTTTTTTTATAGCAGAAATTTCTGCAAATCATTGCGGTGACTTCAATTTAGCAAAAAAATTAATAAAGTGTGCTAAAAAAAATGGAGCTGATGCAGTAAAATTACAAACTTACACTGCGGACACAATGACGTTAAAATCAAAAAAAAAAATTTTTTAAAATTAAATCTGGCCTATGGAAAGGATATACTCTTTGGGATTTGTACAATAAGGCACACACACCTTTAAATTGGCATCAAAAATTATTTGAATATGCCAAATCCTTAAATATAACTATTTTTAGTAGTCCCTTTGACGAAACTGCTGTTGATTTTTTAGAAAAATTAAAATGTCCAATCTATAAAGTTGCTTCATTTGAAATGACAGATTTAAATTTAGTAAAGAAAATAGCACAAACTAAAAAACCAATGATTATCTCAACTGGTATGGCATCACTAGATGAAATTACAGAAACTTATAAAGTTGCAAAAAAAAATGGCGCAAATGATATTACCTTATTGTATTGCGTAAGTAATTATCCATCATCAATTAATGATTTTAATTTACATAATATAAAAATTCTTAAAGAAAAATTTAAATGTCAGGTTGGATTTTCGGATCACTCCAAAGATAATAGGGTTGCTATTGCAAGTATAGCTTCAGGAGCAGAGGTTATTGAAAAACATATTGCACTCGATAATCAAATAAAAGGTTTTGATATTGATTTCTCTCTAAAAGGAAAAGAAATACAGCAATTACGATATGATATTGATTTAGCCTACAATTTACTCGGGAAAAAATTTTTTTACAGAAACATAACTGAAAAAAAATCTGAAATTTTTAGAAGATCTATTTTTACTTTAAGGGATATAAAAAAAGGTGAAAAATTTACTAAAGATAATATTAGAGTTATTAGGCCTGGATATGGAATTGCTCCTAAATATATTAATTTTCTATTAAACAAAAGATCCCCTAGCGATATTGAAAAAGAACAACCAGTTACAAATAAAATTTTAAAAAAATTAATTTCAAAATTCTAAATTAATTCATTCAAAAGATTAATCATTAAATTTTTTCCACTTTGCTGACTTTTTTCTGGATGAAATTGTATGCCATAAACATTATTTTTACTAATAATTGCAGGCATATCTATTTTCAGGTTTGATTTGGCATTTATATATTTCTCTTCCCCTTCAAAAAAATAGGAGTGATTAAAATAAAATGAATCTTCATTTGAATACCATAGTTTGGTTATTGAATTTACTGTTTTTAATGTATTCCAACCTATATGAAATTCTTCTTTAGGCATTTTTATTACCTTGCCTGGAATCAGATCAAGTCCATCAGTCTCACTAAATTCATATGACTTACTGGCCAATAATTGCATACCTAAACAAATACCAATAATGGGAATATTATCTTTTGCTTTTTGTTTTATAATGTTCTCAAGATTATTTTCTTTTAATGATTTCATTGCTGTGGGGAAAGCGCCTATTCCTGGTAGAATTATTAATTTTGCTTTTTTTAATTCTTTTGGACTATCTGTTAAAATCGTTTCGTACCCTATGGTATTAAAAAAAAATTCTAGTGATTTTTGATTTCCAACTTTATAATTTAGAATGGTAATTCTTTTCATTATATCAAACCATAACCAACTTTAAATTTTGGAATAATTTTTTTATCTTTTGTAATTTTAAATAATTTTTTATTTACAGACTTATTCACATGATTCCAAAAACTTTTTTGGCTTATTCCAATATAAGTGCAGAAACTTTTAAGGTATTTGGTGCCTACTACAGAATCATATTTTTCAACTAGTTTTATTCCTTCGTCTCTAGATATTCTTCCTATTCTTATTTCTTCATTGATATAATCTGAGACTTTACCAAAACCAAACTTATAATATCTGATCATTTGATTAATTATAATCCAATCTTCATCAATGGCAGTGATCCCATAAAGGTCACCAGTATTTTTAACATTATCTTCTCTGTGCTTAAGACCGTTTAAAGATGCATAAAGTCCATTATTTACAAAAGACCAGTCACCCCAAAACCAACCACAATATATTATTTGAATTTTACTATTTTTAAATTGATTATCACTTGGGTACTCAAAAGGGAAAACTTTTTTTTCATCAAATCCTGACTTTAGCAACCAATCAATACTTCCTCCTGCTATAGTATTGCTATTTTTAAGATTGTTTCCATCATAACCAGTGCTACCAACTGTTTTCATATCCCCTAGTTGTAAGCCTGGATTTTCACCCCAAAAAATTACAGGTATTTTATAATTAACTGCCATTCTAGGAACGGCACTCATTAAAGCCATTTCAGAATGTTTATATAAATTTGTAAATTTAAAAAAACTTTCTTTAGTAAGTTTTCTCCAAGTTTTGGGTGACAAAAAAATTGTGTGTACATCAAAACCCTCTTTTATCAAATTTGATAAATTTTCAGTTCCCTTGTGTGAAATCTGTTCCGGTGGATAACCCAAACACACAAGGAGAGGTCTAAGACCTAATTTGTCCCTTATCCAGAGTGCTTGTCTTAAACTGTCCTTACCGCCACTAACTCCTATGATGCAATCAAATCTTCGTCGAGGAAATTTAGGAAATTTCTTTATCAAATTTTTTAATAATTTTATTCTTTCATTCCAATTAACCTCTCTTGTAGAGGAATAATAATCGCATGCTGGGCAGACCCCCTCTTTTGTAAATATTGTATTTGGTCTCGTATCAAGGTTTAAACATATAGAACAATATTTCATTTTTATTTTTCAAATACCCACCAAGTTATATCGTCAAAACCTGCATTATCATATTTGTGACCCCAAAGAAAACCATAATCAATTAGCTTAAGATTAAATTCATTCATAAAAATTTTACCAAAGTCCTTCTTAAATAATCTATCTTTATGACCCTGATATTCTAGGGAAACTGGTGTTCTATTAAAATATTCACCAATTAAAATATATTTTTTTGAAAAATTATACATTTTCCTCATATGATCAATAAGTTGTTCGGGGTTTATATGAATTAACACCCCCATGGTAAAAACTAGATCAAATTCAGATTTAAATTTACAATCAAGTATTGGACCATTAAAATCTTTATATATTTTATATTTATTTTTTGTTATTTTTAGGGCTTCATCACTAATTTCAATTACAGATAACTCAGCATTTGGTAAGGTTTTATTTAAAAAATTAATGTTTCTTCCGACGTTACATCCACATTCTAAAATATGATTTAATTCACTTTTATTAATTTTTTTTAAAATATCATTCCAGGCCTCAATACCCAATTCTAAATTAAATTCAGAGTTTTTTTTAATATAATCTGACGAGTAGGTTTGGGCCCAAAATTGTTCTTGTTCACTTTTAAATTTCAAAAATTTTAGTCTCCTTGTAAAGTTTTTTTATTAAAACTTTATTGCTTTTATATTTAAGTTTTTTTGCTGAATTAATTTGTACTACTTTTGAATTTTTTTTCAAATAATTAAAAATATTCTGAAGTGATAATTTTTTTTTTGATTTAAATAAATGACCATAGATTTTTTCAAAAAATCTAATATCTTCAATATAATCAACGGTCATTCTATAGTTTTTTTTCATCCATGAAGGTAAAGAGACGTAGTTGATCTTAAAATACCTAGGGTTGTTAGTAAAATAGTATTTCATATATTCTGACATAGGTGTATTTTTTTTTTAATAGTAAAATTTTTTTTAAAGCACTAGTGTTTATCACCTGACACGAGGCTCCTATAGGAGCTTCTTTGGCCTCACTATAGTCTGCACCCTTATTAATATGATCTTTTAAAATTAGTTCAGATATTTCTGAAGATATATAAGGACAATCTCCAGTAACTCTTAAAATGATATCAATTTTGAACTTATTAGCTGCAGATAGATATCTTTTTATAACATCTTCAGAATGTCCTTGATAAAAAATAACTTTGTTTTTTTTTGCAGAATATTCTAATAACTTATCTTCATCAATTTTTGAGGTTGCAAGAATGACCATATTGTTGCTTTTCAAATTTTTACAACTCTTAATACATTTATCTATTACTGTATCTTCTCTATCGACCTTAATTACAGCTTTTTTTCTTAGGCGTTCTGATTTAAGTCTGCATGCGATAATGGCAGCTATATTAGGTTTTTTTAAAAAAATTTTTTTTAAAATGGTATCTTTTTTAATATCATTTTTTAAAATGAAATTTTTTAAGATATAACTATAACTTGAAACATATAATGATGAAATTTTCTTAGAATTTTTATAGTTAAAATCTTGTTTGGTAATTATTCTACCTTTTTTTAAATTTTTATTTGAAAATAAAATTTTTTTTATCATGAAAGAATAAATTTATATTTTTGGTTATTTTCTTAAGCTCCACAGTCTTTATTGTTGGATACATCGGTAAACTTAAAGCAGATTTAAAATATTCTTCTGTATTGGGAAAATTATTTTTTTTAAATCCTAACATTTTATAATAAGGTTGATGATAAATTGGTATATAATGAAAGCTTGGGTATATGTTTTTACTTTCTAAAAATTTTATTAGTTTCTTTCTAATTCCATATTTTAAAAGGATAACATAAAGATGATAAGCTGAATAAGAACTCTTATCTATTTTTGGTATTTTTAAAGGAAGTTTTTTAAACTCTTTATTGTAAAATAGAGCAATTTTATTTCTTATATTTACAAACTTATTTAATTTCTTTAGCTGAGAAATTCCTAATGAGGCTTGAAAATCAGTCAATCTAAAATTATAGCCCAAATATTGTTGCTCATAGTAAAGTCTATTATTTTTATTTTTTAGTAATTTTGCAGGGTCTCTTGTTATACCGTGACTTCTTAGCATAAGTATTTTATTATATAGCTCTTTATTATTAGTAGTTACCATTCCACCCTCACCTGTAGTTATTACTTTTGCTGCGTGAAAACTAAAAACCGTAATATCTGACCATTTACAATTTCCCATTTTTTGATTTAGATATTTGGCGCCCAAGGCATGACATGCATCTTCAATAATTTTAAAATTATATTTTTTTGAAAGTTTGTGTATCTTGTCTTGATAGTTGGGTGCACCACCAAAATGAACTGAAATTAAAATTTTTGGTAATTTTTTTTTTTTTTTTTGCAATCTTAAGTTTTTTTTCTAGCTCATTTAAAGAAATGCTGTTGGTTTCCAAATCTATATCTATAAAGTCAACTTTTGCACCACAATATAGAGCGCTATTTGATGAAGCAACAAAAGAGTTAGGTGATGTCCAGACAATATCATTTTTTTTTAAATTAAGAGCGAGGCAAGATAGATGTAGAGCACTAGTACAGCTATTGACTGCTATAGAATGCTTTACGCCAATATTTTTTGAAAAAATACTTTCAAATTTTTTAACCTCAGGTCCTTGGGTTAAGTTTTTTGATTTTAAAGTTTTTTTAACAGCATCAATATCTTCTTCTGATATTGAATGTTTAGCATAAGGAATTATTGATCTCACAAGTCAATTATTGAATTGATCTTCTTTATTTGATTTATGGTCAAAAAAATTTGATTATTTTTTGAGTTATATTCAAAATCTTCAGATACTTTTTTTCCTTTTTCTTTTAAATTATTTTTTGAAAAATCTTTTTTAAAATTATCAAAAATTATAGATGGAGATATTACAAAATGATCTTTAAATTCATAAGTAAGATGAGCATCATCCTTGGGGCACATAACTTCATGAATTTTTTCACCTGGTCTTATTCCAATAATCTTCTGCTTCATTTTTGGAGACATTGCTTTGGCTAAATCAGTAATTAAAACTGATGGAATTTTAGGAACAAAAATTTCACCACCTATCATTCTTTCAAATGATTTAAATACAAAATTAACCCCCTCAGATAGTCTAATCCAAAATCTTGTCATCCTTACATCTGTAATTGGTAACTCATTTTTTTGTTCTTCAATTATTTTTTTAAAAAATGGAACTACTGAACCCCTTGAACCAACTACGTTTCCATATCTAACTACTGAAAAAATTATTTTTTTATTTCCAGTAATATTGTTGGCAGCTGTAAATAATTTATCTGAAGCAAGTTTAGTCGCCCCATATAAATTTATTGGATTAACTGCCTTATCAGTTGACAATGCAATGACTTTTTTAACATCAGTTTCTATCGCTGCCTGAATTATATTTTCGGCACCGTGTATATTAGTTTTAATACACTCCATTGGGTTATATTCGGCTATTGGTACTTGTTTTAATGCAGCCGCATGAACAACATAGTCAACTTCATTCATGGCACTTTTTAATCGATTAAAATCTCTTACATCGCCAATGAAGTATCTCATACATTTGTGATTAAAGTCTTGAGACATCTCAAATTGTTTTAGTTCATCTCTTGAATATATTATTAATCTTTTTGGTTTAAATTGATCAATAACTTTTTGTACAAATTTCTTGCCAAACGAGCCTGTACCACCAGTAATTAGAATACTTTTATTATTAAACATTTTGAAATAATTAATTTAGTTTTTTATTATTATATATACATTTATAAAGACATTTAAATCAAAATAAATTTTTAGAAATACTGCCATCAAAATTTACAATTGTACCTGAGAGGTATTTAATCTTATTTCTAATTACAAAATTTACAAACTTGCCAATTTCTTCTGGATCACCAAGTTTTTTAAAAGGAAGGGTTTTTTCAACTTTAGAAACATTTTTTATTAGCTCTTTTACTCTTTGAGTCTTGAAAGGGCCTGGTGCAATATTAATTATACTAATATTTTTTTTTGCATATTGTAGTGAAAGTGATTTTAAAACACTACTAAAGGCAACTCTTAAAGATGAAGAAATAATCAAATTTTCAGATGGCTCTTTGATTATTGATGATGAAATGTAAAAAATATACCCATTTTTATTAATCTTTAAACTTTTTAAGATAATACAGTAACCAAGAAATAACTGATTAAAATATTTATACCAATCATTCTCTGAAATTTCATTAAATTTAATATTTGGTGGTCCACCACTATTTAAAACTAGAACATCCGTTGATTTATATTTTTTTACAAACCTCCTAACAGACTCTAAATTTGAAGTATCAATTTCTTTTCTTGAGCATGCAACAGATTTTTTAGCAAGACTTTTGGTTTCCTTAAATATTGATTTACCAATACCTTTGCTTCCTCCTAAAATAATAATTTTATTTAATTTTGATACCATCGAAAGAAATCTTTATTTGTGAGTTAATATTCATTTTATTTCCAATCATTTCATCTATTAGTTTAATCTTTTTTATTAAATCATCAATTTCATTATAATAAATAGCATGCTTATCATCAGGGTAAACTCTTCCTTTTAATTTTTTTAATTTAAAATATATAAAAAAACATTGATATTTCAATGCTTTAGCTAATAAAATTGGCAGTTTAGAATTAAAATGATGGCTATATCCAACGCTAGTATTAAATTTTTCTTTTAAATATGAAATTCTGTCTAAATTCAAATCAATGCTCTGATACGACATGGGTGTATGAAGTAATATAGATTTTTTTTTTTGATAATAATTGTAAACAGTTTTTTATATCTACATTTTTTGCTACACCAGTAGATATATAAATACTCTTATTTTTATGTTTAAGATATTGAATGAGTTTTTTATTTTTAATTGAAACGCTCAATAATTTATAAAAATCAAATTTTAGCTTATCTAACTTATTAGCAGTTTCTAAATCACAAACAGCTAGACCAATTTTTTTCTTTTTTTTTTTAACTTTTTCTATAGCTTTTTTATAAAAAGAGTGCGGTAATTCAAAATTAATTTTTAATTTTTTATATTTTTCAATAAATTTTTTACTTTGTATTTGAAAAGTAATACTGTCCGCTTTTGAGCTAAGAAAATGCGATAACATCATATTTGCCTCTTT
>MDTF01008644.1_pt1 | contig 18740 bp, 16 predicted proteins | sample 811191 | NCBI WGS metagenome assembly MDTF01 (sample SAMN05326649, study PRJNA326480) | marine metagenome | isolation source: seawater | place: Southern Ocean | collected 2011 | reverse complement strand
AATGCAGAAATATTAGAAGATTATATTTTTGAAGGACGACCACAATTTAAAGATGCAAATTTAAATGATGCATTATTTATAAATCAGCAAGGAACACGAATGTTAGGAATGACTTTTGCGAACCGATTAAAAGTTATTGTAATAGCAACAAACAATAAAAATATCATTGATAAAAAGATTACACTCCACACATTAAGACACTCAATTGCTACTCATTTATTACAACACGAAGTAAAGTTAGAAAGCATCAAAAACTTTTTAGGACATAGTTCTTTAGAATCTACTCAAATCTATACACATCTTTTAAAATCAATAGAAAATGGTCGAGAGGCTCGACACCCAAATACTTTAGATGATGAATTATAAAGAATATTTAGAAAAGGAAAACTACACGAAATCTACCATAAAGAGTTATGAAAATGGAGCAGAAATATTTATAAAATGGTGTACTAAAAATTACACAAGTCCAGATCTGATTGATTACAAAACCATCTTAAAATACATCAAGTATTTACAACGAAAAGGAACTACTAAAAAAACAGTAAAACATAAAATAGGAACTATAAAAATATACTTTAAATATCTATTATCAGAGAATTATAGAAACGATAATCCAATAGAAAACATCAACATTAAAGGCGTAAAAAGAATTATTAATTACAACATTTTAGAAGCAGACGAATTAGAAGATTTATACTACTCTTTTGAAAGCGATAATATCGCAGATACCTATCACAAGCTTTGTGCAAAAAGAAATAAAATAATAGTTGGTTTACTCGTTTATCAAGGATTAAACACAACTGAATTAATACGTTTAGAATTAGAAGATTTACAGTTGTACAAAGGAAAGGTTTATATAAAAAGTGGTGCAAGAAGTAACAGCAGAACATTAGAATTAAAATCGTGGCAAGTCATAGAGTTTTTAGAATATATCAAAGAAATTAGAGAAGAAATATTGGTCAAAAAAAGTTTAGAAACCAATAGAGTTTTTATACCAAATAATGCACGATTAGGAAATACAATTCAACATATTGTAAAGAAATTAAAAAAGATAAATAACAAAGTTACAAACGGGAATCAATTAAGAGCTTCAGTAATTACAAATTGGTTAAAACATTATAATTTACGACAAGTTCAAATAATGGCAGGACACAGATACATAAGTTCTACAGAAAGATATTTGCAAGATGATTTAGAGAACTTACACGAAATCGTTAACAGCTTCCATCCAATCTCATAACTTTAAAAAAATGGAACAAAAATTGTACATTTGTTATACTACAAATACAAAAAACATGGATTTAGAAGCACGAAAATATAATTTTATTCAAGAATTATTTACTATTAAAGAAAGTAGTATGACTATTTTAGAACGTGTTTTAAAGCACGAAAAAGAAGAATACCAAGAAATCTCAACAGAACATAAAAAGGAGTTAGACAATCGTTTAGAAAGCTATAAAAAGAACCCTGACGATGTTTTAGATTGGTCAGCTATAAAAGAAAATTGGTAATGAGTTATACAGTTAAAGTATTACCTATTGTAGATAAAGATTTACGAAAAGCTAAGAAATGGTATAACAAACAAGGTGAAGAATTAGGAGAAGAATTTAAAATAGAAGTTAACAAAGAGATTGATTATATTGGAGAAAATCCAGAACATTATCAAAGAAAATACAAAGAATTACGACAATCTTTAGTCACTCGTTTTCCGTATGCAATTTTTTATTTAGTAGAAGAATCAGAAAAACGAATTATTATTTTTGGAGTTTTACACACAAGAAGAAATCCAGAAATAGCAAGAAAAAGAATGAAGAAATAATCCGCGCAAACAAAATCTAGTTTTTAGAAATATAAAAACCTCTATTTTTTGTTTGCTTCCTCGCAGCCGCCAAAGTAATTTTTACGTCACATTTTTTGTAGCCAACGCACCTACAGCATATTGTTTTTTTATATTTTAAAATTCATTTTTTTTATAAATATATTTCCCGAAAAATGGATAAATAGATTTACAAAAAAAGCTTTTAAGAGTTTTAAAATATAAAAAACCAACAAGCTGTTGCCAACGCTAAAAAGCCAAAAAATCCGCCATGAAAATTACCCCAAAGCTAAGTTACATAATTGGCATTATAATACTGCCGACATCTGCCAACGCTCGAAAAACCAAAGCCGTAGTTATAATGAAAATTATGTAAAATAGCCGACATCGCCCACGCTTTTTGCCACCACTTCTGCCTGCGCACTAGGTATCTTTAATTCTTTGCTTGCGCAAACTGCATGAAAAACAAGACATTTTATTTTTTGTGGAAAATCCACGCATCAGCCACCTCTTTTTCCACAAAAAATAAAACGGTTGAAGCTTCTAAACGTTTTAAAACAGGATGATTTAGAGGCTGGTAAAAGCGAGGGAAATCATCCTATTTTAAAATGAAACAAACGAAGTGCGTTAGTCTTTATAACACTTTTTTACGATAGTAAAATGAGAATAAAGTACCGAGTGCGCAGGCAGAAGCGGTGGCAAAAGCGTTGGCAGTTTGGACGATGGGAGTATTTTACATAAAACTGGTTATAACTACCTGGAGTTTTTACGGAAAAGTATTATAACCCGTTTTATGTAGAATATCGAGGAAAAGGAAGCGGAAGAAATACAGAGACTTTTGAGGAACGATAAAACTGGATTTATGGAGTGCGGAATTAATCATAAAATCATATATTTACGATGATATAGAAAGGACCTTCTTAAAAAAAAATCTGTTTTTGGCAAGTATAAGGGATAAAAAATGGGCTGTTCTTAAAAAAAACGCATGAATTTCTATCCTTTTGGACTTAAACACAAAGGGTATAATAATGTGGTTTCTTCAAATGGTAACTCGGTAGCGAACCGATTTGGATTTGGTGGGAAAGAATTATCTGAAGAACTTGGATTAAATTGGCATGATTTTTCTGCAAGAAATTATGATGCTTCTTTAGGGCGTTGGATGAACTTAGACCCATTAGCTGAGCAAATGAGAAGACACTCTCCTTATAATTTTGCATTTAACAATCCTATTTATTTTCAAGATTATGATGGGATGGCACCTGAAGGCCCTGGTGATGGTTTATGGGATAAACTTAAGAAAGGTGTAAAACGTCTTTTAGGCGGGGTTAAGTCTAATGTAAGTGAAAATTTAAATGTATCTAGAGAGAAAAAAATTAATAGTGGAGATAATATTGAATCAGGAAAGGTAATAGAAGAAAGAAAAGAGGTTAAACAGGAAGCTACAAAAGAAATAATGGCTGGATCAGTAGATACTACTATTGCTGGTTTAGATATTGTTGATGCAGGTGCTGATGCAGTTGCAACAGGGGCTAATGCAATAACCGTTGCTACAGGAGGAGCTAGTTTACCAATCACTGGACCAGTTGCAGCAGCAGCTGAAGGTGTTTCATTGACCGCTAAAGGAGCCAAAGCTTCTATTTACTATTCTGGTGGAGATAACACCAAAGGAAATGCTGAAATTAAATCAATAGCGGTTAGCGCGGTAACTTCTGTTGTTTCAGCTAAATTAGTGAAGCGAATTAGTAAAACGCAAGAGTTAACAAAAGTACAAGGAAAAGTGACCCAATCCGCATTTTCATTAACTTTGGGTTATTGGAGGAAATCATTTTTAGGATTTTAAAAAATAAAATATAATGAGTGATATAATATTTGAATACCCAAGAATTTCTGGAATAATTTTAATCTTAATTGGAGGAGCAATATTAGCATATAATTTGAAAAAAGAGGATGGATTTAATTTTGAAGACTTTGGATTCTTAAATTGGCAAGCTTTCATTTCTACATGGATATTAACTATATTATCTTTAATTTATGGGGTGAATTTACTAATTTCTTAATACTAATTTTACATACCAAGTTATGAAATACTGTAGTAAATAAAACATGTGAAAAGTGAGTGAACTAAATAAAGATACCATTCTTTTAGAATGGTATCTTTATTTAGTTATATTAATATTGACAAATACTTTAAAAATTTAATTATTTTTACTCAACGAAAAAAACACTAATTGCTATACTTCTTGTTGCCAAGATTGGTTTTTCACAAGAAAAGATTCTTTTTACAGATTATGCAAAAATAGAGAAGCTTGTTTTAAAAAATTCTAATGAAGGAAATTATGAAAAAACATTAGAGCTTCTAAATAAAATCAATAAAAATGATTCTACGTATTATACAGTACTGTCATCTAAATCGTACTATCTCTTTCAATTAAAAAAATATGATGATGTTATTAATGTGGCTAATGAAGGGATAAACAGTAGTCATAATGGGTCTAAAGTCTATTTTTATATAAATAAAGGAGTTGCGTTAACGAATCTTAAAAAATACGATGAAGCCATAGAAACCTATAACTTAGGGATAAAGACATATCCAAAGAATTATTTATTGTGGTTTAATAAAGGGTTCCTTTTTGAAACTCAAGGCAAACTTAATAAGGCTATTTCTGCATATAAAAAGAGTGTTATTTTAAACCCACTGTTCAGAAAACCCCATCTTCAAATGGGTAATATATTTTATAAGCAGGAAAGAATTACTCAAGCCTTAATGTGCTTTAACATATACATGCTATTAGAGCCTGATGGCTCTGGCGCCTTTACCACACTGAAATCTCTTAATAATATAGCTACTGCCAAAAACTCTAATAAAAGAAATCTAGATCTAGAATTGTTGGATGCAGATGATTCCTATGAAGATATAGATTTGGTATTAGATAGTAAAATGGCAGTAGGTGAAAAATATAAAATAGAGAATAAAATTAATATAGCTTTAACCAAGCAAAATCATGCGATGATAGAGCAACTGAAGAATTTTGAAGGTGATGGTGGTTTTTGGGATGCAAAATATGTGGCATTGCATAAGTGGGTAGGGAAAAATAATTATTTTGATGATTTCATGTATACTCTTTCTTACTCTATTGAAAACCCTATTTTTAAAAAAATTATTCAAAATAACAAAAAGAAAATAACTGCTTTCTTAGAAGCATTTAAAATAAAATGGTCAAGCATTGTTGCAGAGAATGATATCGTTTTTAACAAAGAAAAACAAAAAGTTTATTTTTATTATAATGATTCTTATGTTGATGCTATTGGTAAAATGAATAACAATCATGAAGTAGGCTATTGGGAATATTATAATAAAGATGGATTGTTAATTGCAATAGGTAATTATGATGATTCTGGTAAGAAGATTGGAAAATGGACTTGGTATTATGGATTAAATAAGATTAAAGAAACAGCATTTTATAAAAATGGGAAGCTAGAAGGGAAAAATATAATGCTGCATAAAAATCAGAAGCTATATTTAGATGGAAACTATAAAGAAGATGAGTTAGATGGAGCATATAAATATTACAATGACAAAGGAGCTTTGGTTCAGTACAAATTTTTTAAGAAAGGAAAATTAGACGGCATATATAAATCGTATTTTACAGTTGGAGAAAAAATTCTTGAATTTCATATTCCATACAAAAATGGATTAAGAGAAGGTGAAGCCGTAGAGTATTATGCAACTGGAGAAGTTTATTCTAAGGCAAATTATATTGCAGGTAAAATTAATGGTCTAGAAACAAAATATCATTTTAACAAGCAAAAATCTTCAGAAGTTTACTATACGAATGGTAATTTAAATGGAAGTTATAAATCATACTATGCAAATGGGCAATTAAATGAAGATGGTCAGAGTTTGAATGGATCTTATGATGGAGCATGGAAGCAATACTATTCTAATGGAACACTGCAAATTGAATATGCTTACAAAAAAGGAAAACTAACAGACCTATATAGATATTACGACACTGACGGAAAATTATATTATGATTTTATGTATCGTAAGTGAGAAATTATCTCATTTAAATATTATGATAAGAAAGGAATAGTTATTAAGGAAGGAAAAAAGAAAGGTGGAGAGTTTTATTATGAAGGATATTCTCCGTTAGGGGTTAAGACTTCTGAAGGGCTTTATGATATTTCTGGTGGAAAAAAAGGAGAGTGGAAGTTTTATTCTAATAATGGAGTACATACTAATAAAGGAAATTTCATAGAAAATAAAGCTACTGGAAATTATTATGAGTATTGTAATAATGGGAGTAAAAAATCTATTACCCCTTATAAAGAAGACGTAATAGATGGTTATTATACAGGCTACCATCTAAACGGTAAGATGAACGTTCAAGGGTGGTATAAAAATGGATCTGAACATGGAGAGTGGAGATATTATTATTCAGATGGAACAATTCAATCAATTAATTTTTTCCATAAAGGGAAATTGCATAGAAATCAAGAATCTTTTGGTGGAAATGGAGGTCTTATTTCAAAAACAAAAATGAGTTTTGGAGAGTTTATTTCTGAAGAGTTTTTTGATAAAGACGGAAAGGCTTTTGAGCAAATAAGCTATCAATCAAAAGATAATAATTATTCACTTGTAAGTAAGCACTTTAATGGAAATACCAAAACCAATATTTCATATGTTAATGGAGTTAAACATGGTATCTATACAGAGTTTTATTTTGATGGAAATAAAAAAATAACAGGAAATTTTGTTAATGGAGAGTTAGATGGACTTTGGACTTTGTATCATAACACAGGAGAATTAGAAACTAAAATGAACTATTTAAATGGAAAATTAAATGGTGATTATATTTCTTATTATAAAAATGGAACTATTGAGAATAAATATTTTTATGAAAATGGAGTGGATATAAAAACGCATTATAATTTTTTTGAAGACGGTACTAAAAACATAGCGATTCAATATTATGAGGGTAATTTGCATGGTCGAAAAGAATTTTATGATCCATCAGGGAAATTACAACTTATTCGATTTTATAATCATGGAAGGATAATAGGGTACAGTTATTTTAATAAAAAAGGAAAGGAAATTCCAATGATAGAATTGATAAACGAAACAGGTGTAATTTCAGCTTTTTATGAAAATGGAAATGTGTCCAAAAAGATGGAATACAAAAATGGAGATTTAGTGAATTCATATAAATCGTATTATTATAATGGAAATCCAGAAGATGAGATCATATATCTAGATGGTGAATATAATGGTGTAAAAAAAGAATATTTTCTTAACGGAAAAATTAAAGAAGAAGTAAACTATAACTATGGAGTCAAACAAGGGAAAAGCACTGAATACTATAAGAATGGAAAAGTTAAAGAACAGAAGGCGTATTTAAATGGACAGCTAAATGGAGTCGTTAACTCTTATAACAAAAGAGGGAACCTTAAAAAGATAACAAAATATTTTAATGATAAAATTATTTCAGTTGAAACTTTCTAAAGTACGTTTATTTACATTTTGTCTTTGTCTTTTTTCTATAGCTGTTTATTCACAATACTCTAATGAATATAAAAGTTATAGTGGTCAATATCCTGATTCTAGAAAAATAAGATTAAATCAAGAAATTATAATCACGATTAAATTATCCAAAGGACAGATAGATATTAAGCAAGAAGTTGTTGAAGAAGATTTGTATTTAAATGCATCTGCAACATATAATTCTAAAAGCACGTTGAAGTTTTCATCTTTTTTTGAATTAGAAAAAATTAAAGCTTCTTCTTTTTCTTTTGAGAGAGGTAAGTATAAAGAGTATAAAATTGAAAATTTTATAGAAAAAGATGATTTAAATCAATCTTTTTATGATGATACTAAAGTTTTGAGCTTTATTTACCCAAACCTAAAAAAAGGATCTAAATCAAGACTGCAATATTCACAGAAGATTAAAAACCCTCGCTTTATAAGTCCATTCTATTTTGGAGATTATTTCCCTATAATAAATAATAAGGTTACTATAATTATAGATAAAGGAATTGATATAAAATTCAAAGAATTTAATATTTATAATGAACAAATTAGTTTTTCTAAAAAAGAAAAAAGGTAATTTATAAATGGGAGTTGAAAAATAAAAACAAGTATGAGTTTGAAGATGATTCACCAGATTACAAGAATACATTACCACATATAATTCCAATAATTACTTCGTATAAAGTTAATGGAGAAACTCAAAAGATTTTAGGAGAAGTTTCAGACCTATATAATTGGTATTACTCCCTGGTTAAAAATGTTAATAGAGATGAACCAAGCAAAGAATTGGTAAATCTAGTAAACAAGATTACTTCAAATAAAAAGAATGATCTAGAAAAAGTAAAAGCTATTTATTATTGGACTCAAAAAAATATTAAATACATCGCTTTTGAATATGCTCTTGGAGGTTTTATACCTAGAGAATCTAATGATGTTTTTAGAAAAAAATATGGTGATTGTAAAGATAATTCAAGTATTCTTTTTAAGATGCTAGAAATTGCAGGTGTAAAAGGAAATTTAACTTGGATAGGCACTAGAAGTATTCCATATACTTATAAAGAAGTTCCAACTCCTCTTGTGGATAATCACATGATTCTTTCATATGAAAACAAAGGAAAAACATATTTTTTAGATGCAACAGGAAGGTATATTAAATTTGGAGTTCCAACATCTTTTATACAAGGAAAAGAAGCATTAGTTTCTAATGGTAGTAAGTTTAAAATAAAAAAAGTTCCAGTAATTCAACCCAAAGAAAATGCAATTATTGATACTACCTTCATTAAAATTATAGGTAATAATATTTTAGGAAACTCAAAGACAGCAATCTCTGGATATCCGAAAATTGATTACTTCCATGATTTAGAAGATGAGAATTCTCAAACGAAACTGAAAGAATTTTATAATAAAAAACTAAAAAAAGGGAATAATAAGTTTTTAATTAAAAACTTTAAAGAGATAAATAAATATAGTTATGATCAAGATTTTATAATTGATTATACTTTTGAGGTTGATAGTTATTTTAAACAATTAGGAGATGAAATTTATATTAACTTAAATTTAAACAAAGAATTATCAAAATTCAAAACAGATAAAAAACGGAAAAATGAAATAGAATTTGATTATAAAAGCTACTATAGCTTTTACACTGTATTAGAAGTTCCTGTCAATTTTAAAGTTGATTATTTGCCAGAAAATATTTCGGTTTCTAATGATTTGATGAACTGCAATATCAGTTATCAGTTAAAAGAGAATCAAATAATTTACAATCAAACTATTGAATTAAATTTTTTGACTTTAAATTTAGAAGAGCAAAAAGAAGTGAACGCACAAATTAAAAAGGTTGAAAAAAAATATAAAGAAATAATTGTATTAAAAAAAAAAAAACCTACTATGAAAAACAAACACTTACTATTGGTAATATTATTGGTTAGTTTTCAAATTGTTTTTTCGCAAGAGCTTCCTTTTTTTAAGAGCTATGATTGGGATAATAACCCGAGTTACAAAATAGAAAAACAAAGTAATGAGGCAATGATTGCATTAAAAGAGAAAATTGTTACTGAATTTTATTTTGAAGATAATTCTTTAGTTGAATACTTTTTAGAACATAAAATTCTTTGGTTAAACTCTGATGATAAAATTGAAGACTACAATAAAGTTTACTTGCCTTATTCATTAAGCTCAAATCTTGAAGTAAACAAAGCTAGAGTAATTACAAAAGAAGGTAAAGTTATTAATTTGGATGAATCAAAAATTTTGACAGCAAGTGATAAAGAAACTGGTAAAGAATACAAATATTTTGCTTTTGAAGGAATAACAAAAGGAAGTTTTATCGAATATATTTATGTAGTAAAAAAATCACCGACCTACAAAGGAAAAAAACTTAATTTACAAGCTTCGTATGATAAAGAAGTCATAGAATTTGATTTGTTTTCTCCAAAAAATTTGATTTTTAATTTTAAGAGTTATAATAATATACCAACAGTAGTTAAGGATACAATTACAAAATCAAAACTTCATTGGAAGCTTCACTTGAATAAGCTAAAAAAGATTGAGAAAGAAAACTTGTCAGCTTATAATGCTTCTAAAGGATTTGTCGTTTATAAACTTGATAAAAATACAGCTAATAAAGTCACTGATATTTCATCATATAGTAAAGTTTCTCAAAATATATACACTTTTTATTACCCAAAGTATAAAAAGAAGACAATTGAATTAATTAACAAATTTATATCTGAATTAAAACTTGATGGTATTAAAGAAGAAGAAAATATTGTTAGGAAATTAGATTTCTTCATAAAAACTAATGTCTTTACATCTGATGTTGCTAATGATGACTTACAAAATTTAGATCAAATCTTGATTAAAAAAGTAATGAATGAAACTGGGGCTTTAAAATTATATGTAGCAATATTAAGAGCCTTAAAAATAAAACATGAATTGGTTATAACAAGTGATAGAAGACAAATAAAGTTTGATAACAAATTTGAAGCTAATAATTTTCTTGTAGATTTTTTAATTTATTTTCCAAAAACAAAATTGTATTTATCTCCTAATGATTCAGACTCCAGGTTTGGTTTTCCATCTGCTTATAATACAGATAATTATGGTTTGTTTATTAAAGAAGTTGAAATAGGAAACTTCAAATCTGCTATTGGAAAAATCAAATATATTAAACCAGTAAAATCTGACAAAACGTTTGATATAATGTTAATAACTGTCGATTTTAATAAAGATAATTTATCCGAAAACAATATTCAATTAGATAGGTCATTCAATGGGTATTATGCCATGAGTATTCAGCCATTTATTCATTTGATTGAAGGTGATAAAAAGAATGAGCTGATTGATGGTCTTGCAGAGAGCATAAGTAAAGAAATAGAAGTAAAGAACAGAAAACTGGTTAATGGAAGTCCTGAATTATTTGGGATTAAACCCCTTCAGTTTATTGTTGACTTTACCTCTGAGGCTTTTGTTGAAAAGGCTGGAAGGAAATACTTATTTAAGTTAGGAGAATTGATTGGGGCACAAACACAATTGTATCAAGAAAAAGAAAGAGTTCTTCCTTTAGAAGAGCAATTTCAGAGAAGTTACTTTCGAACAATTACCATAAACATTCCTGAAGGATATAAAGTAACTAATCTTAAAGATATCAATATAGATAACTCTTATTCAGAAAAAGGGAAAGAATTATTTGCATTTAAGTCTTCCTTTAAGTTAACTGGAAATATATTAAAAATTACAGCGGATGAACATTATAGAAAAAACCTTGTTGACGTTTCTATATATGAAAAATATAGAAAAGTTATAAATAGTGCTGCAGACTTTAATAAGATTATTCTTCTTATTGAGCCTAGCCCGAAATAAGAGATATGTATAATAAAAAAAAGATGAGCGTCGTGCTCATCTTTTTTTTATTACTCTTACAGGGCACACGCTATTAAAACCACGACAAAAGGGTTCCAATGTTGGAACAGTCAGTATTGATAGGGTATAAAATAGTTTACCAATTAAGTTTCATTGAATAGAAAAGGATATTCACAAAATGGATATCCTTTTTTAAGTTGAATATGTTTTCGATTTTTAAATAATGAGGATCATTTTATCAAAAATGACGTCTCTGTATCCTTTTTAAGAATTACAAGGCATAGGAATTTTACAAGCATTGAATTTTTGATTGGCTTGTACTCTACTTATTCTAGCAAATTGTATTTGCTGCTTAAAATGGTATTTATCAGGAACCTTTCCTTGTATGACTTCGATGGGAGTCAAACCAAATAAGTCTGTGGGATATCTATTGTGGTTATAATACTCAACAAAACGTTCTAAATCTTTGAGGTGTGTGTTTTCGTTTAAAGAATATCTTCCCCCCAGCTGGTCCTAGTATATCCCATACACGCTAGTGCTAGCATTTGCTAGTACCGTCAACAATAATACCAAAAAGCTACGCTACAAGTGTAGCTTTTTGTATTTTAGGTTTATGAGTAGGAAATATAAATTTCATAATAAGTCAGGACTCTATTTTGTAAGTTTTGCAACTATAAATTGGATAGACGTATTTACAAGGCAAGTGTATTTTGATGTTTTAGCAGATAGTGTAAGTTATTGCAGAAAAGAAAAAGGAATGGAATTATATTGTTATTGTTTTATGTCAAGTCATGTTCATTTTATCTTTAGAAGTACTGAGGAAAAACCTATGGAATTATTAAGAGATTTTAAACGACATACTTCCAAGAAAGTTATAGAAGCTATATCAAATAATCCACAAGAAAGTAGAAAAGAATGGTTGTTATGGATGTTTGAAAGAGCAGGAAAAAAGAATGCAACTACAAGTAAATATCAGTTTTGGCAACAACACAATAAACCTATTGAATTGTGGAACGAGAATGTTATCAAACAGAAAGTAGATTACATACATAATAATCCAATAGCAAGTGGTTTTGTAACCAATGCTATAGATTGGAAATATTCAAGTGCAAGAAACTATCAAGAAGATAATACTATTCTAAAAATAGATAGTACAGGGTTTTTTTGGGTAGTTTTTGTTAACATAAAATACTTAACTGTATTACCACTAGTAAATACTAGCGGTAGCAAAGGATTATTGCAACAATAGTGTAAAAATTATAAAATTCATCATTACATTAGTAAAACACTAAATAAAAAGTACTCAATTAAGTACTTTTTATTATCTTTGTATTATGGAAACAGTAAATTATACAGACTTTCGTTCAAATCTAAAGCATTGGTTTGATAAAGTAGTTAATAACGTAAGTGATATCATTATTAAACGTAAAAATGGCAAAGACCTTGTTTTAATATCATTAGACGAATACAATTCATTAAAGGAAACTACCTATTTACTAACAGGAAAAAATAGAGATATTTTATTAAACTCTATCAAAGAGCTCGAAGCAGGTAAAGGTATTCAAAAAGACTTAATAGAATAGATGAAATTGACTTGGTCTACTTCTTCTTGGGAAGATTATTTGTATTGGCAGAAAGTTGATAAGAAACTAGTAAAACGAATAAACGAACTCATTAAAAGTTGTATGCGAACACCTTTGGATGGTATTGGAAAACCTGAAGCTTTAAAAGGCGATTTACAAAGGTATTGGTCTAGACGAATAACATCTGAACATAGATTGGTTTATAAATATAAAAATGAACAAATATTGATAGCAGCCTGTCGATATCATTACGGAAAATAAAAACCATGTAGCATTTAAAAAAATATCTGTATTACCACTAGTAAATACTAGCGGTAGCAATTGCCATATTAAAAAATAAGATGTTCTCCGCTCCCGCTAGTTTGTAACTAGTGGCGTTAAGAGTCTGTTTGCCGCAGGCGTGTTTAGTTTTTTCTTTTCGGTTATTTACGAAAATAAATTTTCGACATTTCTGAAAACAAAAAAACTCACAACCTTAGTTGTGAGTTTCCTTTTGCGGAGAAAGAGGTAAGCGAACCTATCTCTTAATGCCTTTGTTTATTGCGGTTTGAGTCCTGTACCATTTTGAGGTAACCTAATAAGTCACCAATAAAACTTGATAGTAAAGATAAGGAATTTACTTGATTAATCCTTGTACTTTACTGATTTCGAATCCCATAAAATTGCAAAATTCTTCAATGGTAACTAATTGATGAGCTTCTTTGTTTAGGTTTTCTTTAATCGCCTTGATTATCGTTCTACCATAACGCTCGCTCTTTCCTGTTACCACTTGTACATCTTTTGGGTAAATACAGATTCTACTCATTCACTTATAATTTAAAATTAATACTATAACTATGCTTTATCTATATTGTTCCTATAAAGCTATTACATACAATATACGATAATTATTTCATTGAAATAACTCACTATTTCGGAAGTTTTGGCAACTTATAAACACTGTGGAAGTGCTTTAACACATTGATAATCAATTACTCTTATATTTGATTATAACCATCAAAATATTAAAAGTTATGGCAAAGTTAAAAGGAATAATTAAGTTAGAAGGAACGTTAGACAACCTAACATTTTACAAGGGAAAAGAAGGCTATTTAGTAAAAACTAAAGGAGGTGTTTCTAAAGAACGTATTAAAAATGATCCTGCGTTTGAACGTACTCGTGAAAATGGTGCAGAATTTGGAAGATCTGCTTCTTCTGGAAAATTATTAAGAATTTCTGTAAGAAACTTAATGATTAGAGCAAAAGATAATCGAGTTTCAAGTCGTGTTACACAAAAAATGACACAAATTAAAAACTTTGATACAACCTCTGTAAGAGGTCAAAGAAATGTAGCTACAGGATTTTGGCAACCTCAGGTGGTAAAGCTTCTTTAAAAGGTTTAGATTTTAATAATAGAGCCTTATTAAGTTCTGTTTTATTCGCTCCTTTTACTCTTGATAATGCGACTGGTGAAATTACTATTCCCAATTTAACACCTGCCAAAGATGTTGCTTCACCAAACGGAGCAACACACGTTAGTTTTAGTTCTGCATTTCTAAAATTAGATTTTGATACAACAGATAGTTCAATTGAATATAGTCCAACAATAAACATTCCAATTACCTCAGTCCCTGCATCGCAAACATTAACACCTGCTGGAGTTCCAACAGGTACAGGAAATGATATTTATGTGTTATTAGTTGAGTTCTTTCAAGATATTAACGGAATACAATACCCGCTTAAAAATGGTGCTTATAACGTTTTAAACATCGTAGAAGTAGCATAGTTTCATTCTGACCTTTGAAGCAAAAAAAAGTCTTATGATATATATCGTAAGGCTTTTTTTTATTTAAAATATTTTGAAACAAATAATTCTAATCATATTTTTTAATTAACGAAATAAAGCAAACAAAGAATTTTGATAAAGAAATTAAATGAATTTAGCAGAATTTTTGTGCAGATGAATAAGGTAAGGAAAAAATATATCCATCAGGTTTTAACGTTTTTAAAAATTGAGAATTGCGGATGAGTTGAGCGCAAAGGCATTCTCAACTTTTAAAAATGTTAGCCCAATGGCGATTGAATGACACAAGGAGATTAAAAAAGTGATTCATATCAAAATAACCAATATTTTTAAACTTTCTTTTTCATAGCAGTTTACCACCTCTAAACGATGTGGTTTTTTTTAAAAAAAAACTGAATTAAATTACTTAGTGCGCTGGCAGTAGCGAGAATAAGTGTATGTTTTTTTATTTGTATTACGCTATTTACTTGATTGGTTTTGTTAAAAGTGGTTGCTCTAAATTATCTTTTATAAACCTAATTACTTTAGCTTATTACTTACTTTTCTTTAACGAACTAATCAACTGCTTTTAGTGAAAACAACTTTACCTATTTCTTTACAAATAAAAAATTATACTCTTATTGGCTTTTTTTGATTTTATAAGTGCTTTAGAAATATTCTTTTTATTACTGCATTCTATGACTAATGACCTTCCTATATTGAAACTTACTTAGCATTTATAAAAACAATGCAACAATTCCTGAATGTTATTAATCTATCTATTTGTTATTTCTAATTTCCGAGGTGAGCGTTGGATGAGCGGCTATTTTACATAATAGTAGTTATAGCTACGAAAATATAATAACACGCCGTAGGCAACCTTTGAAAAGATTTTTGCTACTATAACTTCTATTATGTAACATAGCTTTGGGTTGTTTTTATGACGCTGTAATTGTTTGAGCGTTGGCAATAGCTCTTTACTATTTTTAGGTACGACAAAAAAGTAATGTGCTATTTGTGTGTTGGCTACAATTACTGTGACATAAAAACAACAGAGCGGCGGCGTGCGGAACACAATAAAATACAGAGCCTTCTTGCCTTAGCAATAAACTGGATTTTATTGTGTAGGGACTTTTCTGCCTAAATGTTCGGTGTAAATCTTAGGCACAAAAAAACCCCAGACAGTATCTGAGGTTGTTTATTTTTTTTGAGTGCACCACTAATGCAAATGAATAACGGGACACTTTTGAAGTACAAATATACAATTATTTTATAATTCAATTATCATAACTATATCCTAATTTTTCTTCGATGATGTCTTTTATCACATCATTGCCTGCAAATTTATCTAATAATTTGACTAATTTCTTTTCTAATTCATTCTTTCGATTGCTCGAAATATTATCCATTAAGTAGAGTAATGCTTTAATAGCTGAATCTAAACTATGACTATAATCATTATTAAATTTAACGTCAGGCACTCCGCTTACACCTTCATCAATATGTAAATCAAATATCACGCCACTATGAGCGCAACTATTACGAACAAACACCAAGGTGTCTAAAAAGTTTTGAAGCCTCTCAGGTTTCTTTATTGCGTATTGTAAACAAATCTCTTTCCTAACATCTTGGTCGATAATATGCTCATAAACTTTCACAATTGAACCAAAAGTATAATACTCAAATGTTTTCCAACAAGGTGCATATCTATCATCAGGATATTTAGCGTGATGCTTACTTATTTGTATGTTCTTCTTTTTAAAATTCTTATTGTAGTGAGACTTTATATCTTTTAAATACTCTTGCTCCATAATTGTTGGGTCTGTGTACCAAATTGCATTTGGGTCATAGCGCATAGAAGCCCAATAAATAAGGTTTGTCCTAAAGTTTAACTCTAATCTATTTATGTACTTAATCAATAAATACCTTAAATCTACATCTAAATAATAGAGGTCTATAACCGTAGAAAACTTAGTGCCTTCTGCAAAATTATGATCTGCATCAATTTCAAACGGATGCCAATAAAAGCCCAAACGATAGTAGCCAATATCTAACAGTATTTCTTTAATCTTATCTTCCTCTATGTCTAAAACCATACCTCGCTCACGAAGTTTCTTGATTTGGTTTCCTATGCTTGTTGCTACTCCTGCCATCTAACTTATTGATTATTCTCTTTAATTGAAACTTGCAATGAATACTATATCCTAACTGAAAACTACCTACGTATTTAAACTATTACATAACTTCTCTACTTGAGTATGTAATAATTTAGTTCTTTCTACTATAAATGCTTCAAAATCATCGTTCTTTAAAAGTTCAATCATATTTTCATCTATAAATTGAGAGGCCATAATTTCTATAAAAATATCTTTTTTACCTGCTTCTATATATTCATTTTCAAAATCTGTGATGTACTCGCTTGGTAATTTTGAACCGATTTTATTATTGTTTGTTTCATTAGTTATCAATGCAATATTTGCGACATTATTAATAACATCTTCATATTTTTGATTCTCAAAACGAGTTACAATTTGTTTGCCTAAAGTAGATTTTTTTGGAAATATATGATGCTCTTCTAATTTATTCTTTCCTGTTACTACTCTATTTGGTTGAATACCGCTATAAAAGTCTTTTGCTTGATTTGATTTTAATAACAAAATTAATGCCCTATAAATTTGCTGACTTTTATTAGAGTAATAAGCATCAAAAAGCTTAAAATTGGCAATAGCTGTGTCCTTTAAATATGTAAAAGTTCTTGTGTTCTCATTAATCACTCTTTGTAGTTTTTGCTCTAAATCTGTTTTTGCATCAACCAATAAAGCAAAATCTTTTGCTATTCTTTCGCTTTGTGCTCCAGGATAACGATTTTTCAAAAGCGTGTTCCAAAACCAAGATTTTAAAAACTCTTTTTCTTGTAAACTTAGTGTCTTAAAATGCGAAATAGCTCCTGCTAAAAACTTCATTAGTGGATTATACCTACTTAATTCAGATGATTCGATAGAAAAATTATTATGCATAAACTGAACTAACGAATGAAATTTATCGTGTAACAGCTTTGTATTAGCCATTAATAAGTCTGTATTTAACTTTAAAACCGCAGTTCCTAAAAATTGTTTCTGTAAAATTATAGTTGTGAGTTGCAACATATCTTTATTGTCAACTAATGGAATAACTTGGTTTAACTCTAAATTTTCATTGTTGTCAAAAAAGTTATTACTAACAGAACCGTTATAGTTAATCATCGTATAATAGCTACGCAAATCAAAAAAGCCTTCATCAAATTTACGATAGGTTTTAGCAACCATTATATCAAAAATAGATAGTTTAGTGTTCTTTGTATTTATTCGTTCAAACACTTCTAAAACCTCTTCCAAAGTACCTTTTTGTTCAATTTCATATACTTTGCGATAGAGTACTTCTTTCTCTATAATTTTCAGCTTCTTATTGTATTCATTTTTAAAACGAAGCATTTTTATTTCTTCGTCTTGGTCTTCAATATCAAACCATTCCTCTACACAATTATCATCGAAATTATAGGCGTGTTTTATTTTAACAAAACGATGTCCAAATGTTTTATATAATTCTTGCTCTTTGTATTCTTTAAGCATAATTGGATGCTGAGGATTCTCCGGGTTATCCAACTTTTCATCATCATATATCCATTTTAATTCTGAATCTACACCTTCGTATTCTGAATCCCAATAGAGGTTTAACTTTTCCTTTTTTCGAGTATTATTACCTTTATAAATTTTCTTATCTGTGAACGCTAATGTTAACGCAGTTGTGCGTTGTTGGCCATCTAACAAATAGGTAACATCTTCTGGTTTATCTTCTGGTATTTTGATGTCTTTTACTTTTGCACCTACTGCACGTCTTGCTAACTCGTCGCCACCTTTCCATATTAAAATAGAACTTATGGTATAATTACGCTGCAGACTATCTATAAGTAAACGTACTTGATTTTTATCCCATACAAATGGACGTTGAAACTCTGGTAACCAAACTTGCTCTTTATAAGACAAGTCTATTAAATCTTTAATATTGAAATCTTTATTGGTATTACTCATCTATTCTTTGTTTCATTACTTTTCACTCCCATCCGAAAGTTTTTGAAACCTAGACAAAATTCGATGTTAAGCCTTTTATTTAGGCTTATATTTTGATTTTTGTTAAGAAAATAAGTCTGTT
>MDTF01013441.1_pt1 | contig 18754 bp, 17 predicted proteins | sample 811191 | NCBI WGS metagenome assembly MDTF01 (sample SAMN05326649, study PRJNA326480) | marine metagenome | isolation source: seawater | place: Southern Ocean | collected 2011 | reverse complement strand
TATAGATGGAATTATTACTGATAAATATAATTCTGATAAAGAAGATATATTTCAAGGTTATAAGATTATAGGCAATGATATTGATCTGGAAAAATTTTCAAATGAATATAGATATGCATTTATTGGTATTGGTCAAATAAAATCACCACATACTAGAATTAATTTATTTAACAAATTAACTAATTATGGATTTATTTTACCAAACATAATCTCATCTCATGCACTAGCTTCAAGTAGAAGTCAAATAGGCAATGGTTCTATTGTAATGCACCATGCATTAATAAATGCAAATGTTAATATAGGCAATAATTGCATTATCAATAACAAAGCTTTAATTGAACATGACACAATGATAGGAGATAACTGTCATATTTCCACAGGAGCAGTATTAAATGGATCTGTGATTATTGAAAAAAATACTTTTATTGGAAGTAATTCTACAATAATGCAGGGCATTAAAATTGGCCAAAACTCAATTATTGGCGCAGGATGTTTTGTTTATAAAGATTTACCAGATGGCACAATATTTAAATAGAATGAATAAAAAAATAATTTTTATTGCTGAAGCTGGAGTAAATCATAATGGAGATATGGTAATTGCAAAAAAACTAATTGATAAAGCAGCATTAGCAGGAGCAGATTATATAAAATTTCAGACTTATAATGTAGAAAAACTTATAAAAAAAAATACTTTAAAAACAGCATATCAAATAAAAAATACAGGCGATACAACAGATCAATATGAAATGCTTAAAAAATTACAATTAAGTAAAGAAGATCATATTAAGCTCATTAAATACTCAAAAATAAAAAAAATTAAATTTCTATCATCTGCATTTGATATACAAAGTCTTAAATTTTTAAATCAATTAAAATTAGATAAAATTAAGATACCCTCTGGAGAAATAACAAATACCCCTTATCTAGAATATGTTGCTAAATTGAACAAAGAAACAATCCTATCAACAGGTATGAGTACCATGAGAGAAATCCAGTTTGCATTAAACATATTAATTAAAAATGGGTTAAAAAAAAATAAAATTACACTTTTACAGTGTAATACTGATTACCCAACATCAATCAATGATGCAAATATAAATGCCATGGTAACTATGAAAAAAAAATTCAGTATTAAAGTTGGGTATTCAGATCACACATTAGGCATTGAATCTTCTTTGGCTGCAGTTGCACTGGGTGCTAGATTAATTGAAAAACATTTCACATTAAATAAAAGTTCTGCGGGCCCTGATCATGCTGCAAGTATAACACCTATAGAATTAAAAAAATTAATAATGTTAGTAAATAATGTAAAATTAGCATTGGGAAGTAAAGCAAAAAAGCCTACAAAAAGTGAACTTAAAAATAAAAACTTGGTTAGAAAGAAAATTTTTACGTCAAAAGAAATTAAAAAGGGGGAAATATTTTCTTATAACAATTTAATAACATTAAGAGGAAGCTCAGGAGTATGTGCCTCAGAATGGGGTAAGTATATAGGAAAAAAATCAAAAAAAAAATATAAAGAAAATACAATAATTAAAAAACAGTAAATATCAAAGTATGAAAAAAATTTGTTTTGTAACTGGGTCACGTGCTGACTATGGATTACTTAGTCACTTAATGAAATCAGTAGAAAAAGATAAGAATCTTAAACTTCAAGTTATTGTGACTGGATCACATTTATCAAAAAAATTTGGTAATACTAAGGCGGATATTGAAAATGATAAAATAAAGATAGATAAAAAAATAGATATATTAAGCAAAAATGATAACCCAATTGATATATTGAAAAATACCTCTATAGCCATAAAAAAAATTAGTTTAGCTATTAATCAATTGAAACCAGAACTAGTAATTTTATTAGGCGATAGGTATGAAATATTTTCAGCGGCTATATCAGCATATTTTATGAGGATTCCAATAGCACATTTTCATGGTGGCGAGGTAACTGAGGGAGCAATTGACGAAAGTATTCGTCATTCAATTTCTAAAATGGCTTCTCTTCATTTTGTTTCAAATCTACTTCATAAAAAAAGACTAATTCAACTTGGTGAAAATAAGATGAATATTCATAATGTTGGAGCGCTAGGAATTGATGTAATAAAAAATACTAAGCTGATTTCAAAAGAATTATTAGAAAGAAAGCTAAAAATAAAATTTCAAAAAAAGATAATTGTAATCACATTTCACCCAGTAACATTAGAAAATAACACTTCAGAGGAACAAATAAATGAAATATTTAAATCGTTTAAAAATATAAAAAATACTACATATATATTTACTCTACCAAACGCAGATATGTATGGAAATATTATTATAAAATTAATAGAAATTTTTTGTAAAAAGTATAAAAATGCTCATTACTATAAATCATTAGGAAAAACTAATTTTTACTCTTTAATTAATATATCTAACTTATTTATGGGAAATTCATCAAGTGGAATAATTGAGGTGCCATATTTTAAAAAGCCAATAATTAATATTGGTGATAGACAAAAAGGAAGATTGCAATCAAAAACAATTATTAATTGTAAACCAGAATCCAAGGCTATTATTAGGGCAATAAAATTATCTCAAAGTGCCGAATATATTTCTTTATTAAGGAAATCATCCAATCCATATGAAAAAAAATCTACCACTTTGATGTCTTTAAAATTTATTAAAGAAAAAATTAATAAACTTAGTGTTAAGAAAAAATTTTATGATATAAAATTCTAATTATGAATAAGTTTTTTATAAAAAATAATATTACAATTAAAAATGCCTATATTAAGTTTAGTAAAATTGGCATGAATACTCTTATTGTGACCAATAATAAAAATGATTATTTGGGAACTTTATCAAGTGGTGATGTAAGAAGAGCCATACTTAAAACAAAAGATTTAAATACAAAAATAACTTCTATCTATAATAAAAAATCTTTTTTTTTATTTAAAGGAGAATATGATGATAACGATGTTAAAAAAATCTTTATTAGTAAAAAGTTTGAATTAATTCCTATAATAAATAAATCAAAAAAAATTGTAAAAATTTTAAAATTAATTGATTATTTATATAATAAGAAAGCAAATAAAATTGAAAAAATAAAAAAAACACAAGTAGTCATTATGGCTGGTGGTTTGGGCACTAGGTTGCTTCCTATTACAGAAGTGTTGCCAAAACCATTAATCCCTTTAGATGGTAAACCTATTTTAGGTCATATTCTTGAATCATTTGAAAAATTTGGCATTACTAAATTTTGGCTGACTGTAAATTATAAAAGTTTACTTTTAAGAGCATATTTAAATGAAACAAAATTTAAATCCAAGATTAAATACTATGAAGAAAAGGTCCCATTAGGAACAGTTGGGTGTCTTAAAAATTTTTATAATAAACTTGATAATGATTTCATTTTAACAAATTGCGATACAATAATAAATGCTGATTTAGCTGATATATTTAAATTTCACCAAAAAAATAATTACGATATTACAATAGTATCATCTTTAAAAAAATTTAACATACCTTATGGTGTTTGCGAGTTAGATGAAAAAAATAATTTTTTAAAAATTAATGAAAAGCCAGACTTAAACTACTTAATTAATACGGGCTTTTATGTTTTAAACAAAAAAATACTTAAATTAATTCCAAAATCTAAATTTGATATGACTGATTTAATTAGAATTGCTGAAACAAAGAAGAAAAATATTGGAGTGTTTCCAATAAATGATAAATCTTGGATAGATATAGGAAATTGGCAGGCTTATAAAAAAGCAGTTCAACAATTAGAATAATAATTATGATAGATGTATTGATTATTGGGTATGGCTCAATTGGAAAAAAACATGCAAAATTGTTACGACAAAAAAAAAACGTAAAAAATATTTATATAGTTACATCTCAAAAAATAAATAATTTTAAAAATATTTCAATTGATGAACTTAAATACATAAGCCCAGATTTGATAATTATTGCAAATGCAACATCGCTTCATTTGCAGACTATTAAGATTATTGAAAAATTGTATAAACAGAAAAATGTTTTAGTAGAAAAACCTATTTTTGAAAAATCATATAAATATAAACCATTAAATAATAATTATCATGTTGGTTATAATATTAGACTTCATCCAGTAATAGAAAAAATACAAAAATTAATTAAGAACAAGATTATATGGCATGTTGATGTCAAATTAGAGTCTTACCTTCCTGATTGGAGAAAAAATCTTCCTTATAATAAATCAAGTAGTTCAAGTAAGAAATTGGGTGGAGGAGTATTATTAGACCTTAGTCATGAGCTTGATTATTTAGCCCTAATGTTTAATGAAATAAGGCCTTTATACTGTTATAATGGAAAAAAGAGTAATTTAGATATTGAAACAGATGACTTGTTAGTTGTTGTTGGAAAATTAGGCAGCGCTAAAGAAAAAACATCTTTAAGCTTGATGATAAATTCTTTTTCTAAAAATAATTCAAGAGAGATAAGAATCTCTGGAGAACAGATTTCTATAATTGGAGATCTAAGAAAAAATCTAATTACGTACACTCTAAAAAATAAAACTAAAAAAATTCAGTTTGATAAAAAATCATTAGAGAAAACCTATTCTTTGCAACTTGACTTATTATTAAAAAATAAAACAAAAAAATTATGTACTTTTCTTGAAGCTATTAATACTGTTAAACTTATTGATAAATTAAAAAAAATAAATTCCTATGAATAGATTATGTACAATATGCATGAGAAAAGGTTCTAAAGGTGTAAAAAATAAACATCTTAGGCTTATAAATGGTAAGTTCTTGATGCAGTATACAATTGAGCAAGCTATTAAATCTAAGTTATTTACTAACATAGTTGTATCTTCTGACAGTAAAAAAATAATTGGTATTTCTAAAAAATTAGGAATTATTACTACTTTTCTTAGAACTAAAAAATTATCGAATGATAAAGCGGGTAAGTTAGATGTTATTAAAAATGCCCTTAATTTATCAGAAGAATATTTTAATAAGAAATTTGATATAATTTTTGACTTAGATGTAACTTCGCCATTGAGAAAGGTTTCAGACATTAAGAATGCATACAAACTTTTTTTAAGTGAAAACTATAAAATTTTAATATCTGGGTGCCTTGCAAAAAAAAGTCCATACTTTAATCAAGTTGAAATAAATAAAAAAAATGTAAGACTTGTTAAAAATATTAAAAAAAATATTGTTAGAAGGCAGGATAGTCCAAAAGTTTATGATATGAATGCTTCAATATATATTTGGCGAAGAGATTCACTGCTTAATTCAGATACTTTATTTACTAATGACACTGGTTTATATATTATGCCAGAAAATAGATCAACTGATATAGATAATGAAATTGATTTAAAAATTGTAGAACATCTTTTGAACAAAAATAATTAATATGAAATATAAGAAAAATATAATTGTAGTAGGTGGATTTGGTAAAATAGGATTAACATTTGTAAAATATTTATTAGAAAATGGAGCCAGTGTTATAGTAGCTGATTCTGATAAAAAAAAAGCTGCTACAGTAATTAAAAACTATAATGATAAACCAGTATCTTTTATTGAATGTGATATATCTAACGATAGATCTATTGATAGATTAATTTCACAATCAAAAAAATATTTCAATAATATAGATGCTGTTATTTATTGTGCTTATCCAAAATCTAAAGGATGGGGTAGAAAATTTGAATTAATTAAAAGAAATCATTTAAATGAAGATCTAAATAAACAACTAGGCAGCTCAATAATCTTTTCTCAAAAAATTATGCTTTTTTTTAAAAATCAAGGTTATGGAAACTTAATACATTTATCCTCTATTCAAGGAAGCTCTTCCCCTAAATTTAATCATTACGAAGGTACTAATATGATTTCACCGATAGAATATTCTGCTATGAAGGCTGGAATTATTTCACTAACTAAATATTTAGCAAAGCTTTATAAAAAAGATAATATTAGAGTTAATTGTATTAGTCCAGGTGGGATAATAGATAGTCAGCCAGTTAAATTTAAAAACAATTATAAAAAAGACTGTGGTTCAAAAGGATTATTAGATGCTGATGATTTAGTTGGGGCTATGCTATATTTAATTTCAGATGATTCAAAGTATATGAATGGACAAAATATTATTATTGATGATGGCTGGTCTTTATAACTAAATTTATAACCTATTAAAATATTAATTTCTGATGCTGCTAATTTCTAATAAAAACTATCTAAGAGAGATTTATATAATATTGATAGCTATATTTTATGTCTTATGGGGAACTTCATGGGAGATAAATACTTTTTCAATTTCTACTACTACTATATTTTACTTATTAATTTTTCTTGTACCATTTATTTTTATAAACGATGGTAAGAAATTTTCTAAACAGTTTATTATATGCTATATTTGGTATATTGTATTTATATGCATTTTTTCTATAATAGGTTTTTCTAACGCGACTAACATAGTCGATCAAAATTATATACTTAATTACACTTCAAAATTATTGATAGTTCCATTTATAATTCATTCAATTCCTACATTGATTAAATCGACTGAGAATTTAAAATCTTTCTTATATTATTTTGGTATAACATTTATTTTAATTTATTCATATTTACATTATTTGTATATATTTGTCTTTAAGCAACCTTATGTAGGAGTTATAATTGAATCTAGCTATAGCATGGTTGGTAAAAATTCATTTGGTGCTTCAGTAGCCTTTATTTTACCTTTTATTTTTGTATATCTTTACTCTAAGTCTAGCAATAAAAGTATCATTTTCTTAACTTTAATTTTTTTAATAATAAGTGTGTATTTTATTGAATCAAGAAGTATGGCTATTGTAATAATTGTAGAACTATTTGTATTATTAATTATTACTACCTCAAAAAAAATAAAAAAACATTTATTATTTTTTTCATTAATTGGATCTATGTTAATTCCTTTGGTTTTCTTTGAAAACTTTAAGTCATTTTTTTATAAAGGACTTTATAACAGTGCTGAAAATCAAACAATAATTGATGCACGCAATAAAAATTATGGATATAACCAAGATTATATTTTATTTAATACTCATAGAGGCTGGTTATTACATGAGAGTTTCATAGGAGCTAAAAATAATTATTTTATTGGCAGTGGAATTGGTACTTTTAGGGCTAGAGATACCAATAGAGGTAGTAAAACTGAAACCCACAATGACTGGACACTAATTTTATATGAAACTGGTGCATTAGGAGTTTCAACTTTATTAATATTTTTTTATTACAGATTTCACTCTTTTTATTTTTCTAGTAAAAAAATAATTAGGAATGATTTATACTTACAGGCATCAATAGCATCTTTGGCTGGATTAATGACAATGATGTTATTTACTAATTTTATTAGCACAGGAATATTTTGGTTTATTATTGCGCTTAATATAGGAATACATAGAAACATATTAAATAGTAAAAATTATTCTATTAACAGCTGATTAATTGTTGGCTCATAGCCAAGAACTTGGTTTGCTTTTGAATAATCTAAAACTAATTTTTCTAAGTAATTACTTTCCGGTATGTATTTACGTTTTGTATCTTTGTTGCAAAGAATATCTGCAACTTCATTAACATTTAGACTCAGTTTACTTGAGATATTAAATATATTTGATTTAGAATTACTTGTAATAGAAAGATCTATAGCTCTAACAAGGTCATTTATATGTAAGTAATCTCTTATTTGATTTCCTTTTCCAGATATTGTTATTTCATTATTATCTTTGATTTGTTTTTGAAAAAAATGAATAACACCTTTTTTTTGAGTTTCGCCGTAGACATTAGGCAGTCTCAAAATAAAGTATTTATTATCATTATTTTGAATATTATTTTGTATTATGGTTTCAGCTTTTGCTTTAGTTAAGCCGTAATGTGTGGTTGGTCTAATAGTATCAGTTTCTATTGCAGGCTCTGAATTTAATTTCTGCCCATAAACAGCACCTGTAGAGAGGTATATTAAACAACCTTTTTTCATATGTTTAATATTATCAATAAGTTCTCTTGTTAGTTCTACATTAGAATTCCATACCTCATCTTTACTACCAGAAAATTTACCAGCTAGATGAACAATTATTGATGATGGATAATCTAAAATTATTTTTTTTAATTCATTTGGCTTTTTACATAGAATAATCTTATATTTATGTAATAATGAACTTTTCTTAATAAACTCTTTACCAACAAACCCCTCAAAGCCAGTAATTATTAATTGATTTTTTAAGCCCAATCTTCCCCTGCTATCTGATGAAGTAAATCTTTCTTACTTATTTTCTTTGCTTTTTCTGAACTAAATTCTCTAGTTAATGTAGATTTATTTCTTGATATAATTTTTTTAAATCTATTATCTCTATATTCTGGTACGATTATAAAAAAATTTTTATTAAAATCATAAGTGTTTTGAATTTCATCCTTAGAAACTAAAAGTTCATGCTTTTTTTCTCCAGGTCTAGATCCAATAATTTTTATTTTAGTCTTATCATTACCATATTTCTCAATCATAGCATCTGCTATTAGGTCAACTCTAATAGATCCCATTTTCATTACGAAAATCTCACCACCTTTTGCATTATTAATTGCCTCAAAAATTAAATTAATTGCTTCAGTTGTTTTCATTAAAAACCGAGTCATTTCTGGGTCAGTTACAGTCACCTTATTTTCAGTTAAAATTTGTTTTTTAAATAATGGAATTACACTTCCATTTGTCCCCATAACATTCCCAGCTCTAATGCACACAAATTTAGTAGTTGTGCTATAGTTATGTTGGGCATTAATAATTAATTTTTCACCACAAGCTTTACTGACACCATAAATATTATGTGGCTCAACAGCTTTATCAGTTGAAACATCTATAACGTATTTAACATTTTCTTTGATTGAACTCATAATAACATTATGTGTTCCTACAATATTTGTTTGAACAGTTTGCCATGAATTTTGATCACATACGGGCACATGTTTTAATGCAGCAAGATGAAATACTACATCCACTTGTTGCATGTGAATATGTAGAGACTCTATATCTCTTACATCTCCAATTACGAACTTAATCTTTTTAGAAGAAAATTTTCTCTGCATTTCAACTTGTTTATGCTCATTTCTGGACAGAATAACTATTTCCTTAATTTTAGAAAATGTTAATAATTGTCTACACAATTCATGACCCCAAGATCCAGTTCCACCAGTAATTAATATGCGCCCAGCAATTTTCGCATTTGTTATTTTTGACATTATACCCCTTGTATAAAATTATTAGATAATTCAAATTAAATTAATGTACTATACCTAATTTTATTGATTATTTCCAACACGAATAGGTGCTAATCTATAAAATAGATATAATTCTTTATATTTAACACAAGATGGTTTAATAGTCTCACTGTAAAATGTACTTCTTTGTAACTTTTTTACTATATTCTAATAAATGACAGACTCAAAAAAAAATATTCCAATAGCATCAATATTAATTCCTGTTTTTAATGAGGAAAAATATATTTCTGATTGTCTAAATTCAATTATTAATAATGAAAAATCTAGATATGATTTTGAAATATTAATTATAGATGGAGGAAGTACAGACAAAACATTAGAGATTATTAAAGAATACACTCTTCTATATCCTTATATTAAATACTTAAAAAATGAAAAAAAATATATTCCAGATGCCCTGAATCTGGGAATTAAAAACTCTAAATCAAAATATATTATTAGATTAGATGCACATGCACATTATTCAACAGACTATATTAATAACTGTATCCAAACTATTGAAGAAAGTGAAGTGGAAATTGTTAATGTTGGTGGCATAATAAAATCTTCATCGTTAATTAATAATGCAGTAAGCGATGCTATTGCTGATATTATGTCTAGCAAGTTTGGGGTTGGCAATTCAATTTTTAGAGTGGCTACTCCAAAGAAAAGTATATTTGTTGAAACAGTGCCTTTTGGCTGTTTTAAAAGAAGTATATTTAATGAGATTGGTTTATTTAATATAAATCAACATAGAAATGAAGATCTAGAATTCAATCACAGAATATTAAAAGCAAATAAAAAAATTTTGTTAAATCCAAATATCATTAGCACTTACTATGTAAGGGATAATTATAGTGATCTAATAAAACAGCAGTTTCATAATGGATATATAGTTACAAATAGATTTAGTTTAGATGGATTATTCCATAGAGTTAGACATTATGTTCCACTTTTATGGGTATCATATATTTTTATTTCTATTTTTATATTGTTTTTGTCTAAATCAAGTTCAGGTTTTTATTATAATACAATTATCTATTCATGGATACTTTATGGGCTAGTACTTAATTTGTTGAGTGTTTACTATTCTGTCATTAACAAAAAAATTAATAAAATAATGTATATTCCAATTACCATAATTATTATACATGGGGCTTATGGAATTGGTTCTATCTTTGGTATCTTACATTTTTTTAAAAATTTTTTCCTAAAAGAAAAATCACAATGAAAAAATCATTTAATTCATTCTTAGTGTCGACTTTTCCATCTAAAGATCCATTTTCTAGAAAAGAGAATGGTATAATTCATAATTTTATTAAATGGGTTGCATTAAGATTTTCATATTTTTTTTATAGGATTGGTATATCAGCAAATTTTCTTGATATTTCTTCGGCAATATTGTTAGTTCCTACTTTTTATCTAATATATTTTTCGATAATTGAAAAAAATCTCTTGCTTCTCATCATTGGATATTCTTTAGTTAGTTTTTTTATACTAGTTGATTTTATTGATGGCCCACTTGCTAAATCTAATAAATATACTTTTGCTGTTGGCGATAACCTAGATAACTTATGCCCTGATATTATAAAATTTATGTCTTTACTTTGTATAGGCTTACTCACAGAAAATGATTATTTTTTTATTCTCAGTGTTTTTACAGCAATCGTAATAAGTAACTATGTGAATATTACAACGCACGCCATAGAAAAAAAATACAATTGGATTATTAAAGTATTTATGAGTAAAATGTCTTTGAATGGTTTTAGGCTGCTTGTGTGCTTTATAGTCCCTATTCTTACTGCATTATACATATTAGATTTTCAATTTATTTTGATTATTTCAAAGTTAATAATATTTATTTATTTAATTCTAAGTTTGACTTGGATGATTATAACTTTTCAAAATATTGATATAAATAATGAGTAGCAATAAATATACATTCAATCTATTTATTGAAAAAGCTTTTCCATCTAGAGATCCATTTTCTAGAAAAGAGAATGGTATAATTCATAATTTAATTAAATGGATTGCATTAAGATTTTCATACTTATTTTATAGAGTTGGAATTAGTGCAAATACATTAGACTCAATAGCACTTTTATCTCTTTTCCCAATTTTATCATCTATATATTACTCATTAAGTATTAACAGTTTGTTTTTATTTATAATTTCATATTTATTTATGTGTTTTGTACTATTCATAGATTTTATTGATGGACCTCTAGCAAATGTATCAAATTTTACAAGCAAGATAGGGAATGAACTAGATAACCTGTGTCCTGAAATATGTAGAATGAGTAGTCTAATTATCATCGGTTATTTATCAAGTAGTGATTTTTATTTAATATTATCTATAGTCCTATCAATCGTAATTAATAGTTTTGTTTTAAAAACGCGAGAATATATTCCTCCTAATTTTCAGTGGCTAGAGACAATATTTAATAGTAAAATTTCAATTAATGGAATCAGATTGCTTGTATGCTTTATAATGCCCACTTGTGCTTTAATGCATATATATATATATCCCTATGCTAGCATAATAACAAAAACTATTATTATTGTTTATGCGGGGCTAACTCTATTTTGGCTTATTGTTACTTTAAAAGATAAATTTATTAAAAGATAATATATATTATTTTAATAATTTCTTTTCTTATGTTTTTGACAATTTAAATTAAATAAATTTAATTAGATAATGAATATTATTAACTATGTTTTTTAAAAAAGAGATTATTTCTTCAGCAGCAATATACATTACTATAAAATATCTTATCGTATTTATTGGATTTGCGAGAACTACAGTTACAGCCAATATACTAACTGTTAGCGAAATGGGTTATCTTGCCCTCATTCTTTTGGTCTTAGAATATGCTGTACTTATTTTACCCATAGGGTCATTTGGCTCTCTTAACAGACAGATAGCTAATTTAAAGGCAGAAATACCATCAATATCATATCTTGGCATTCAAATACAAAAAATTTACTCTTCAAGTTTTATTATTATTATTTCATCTTTTGTATTGTTTTCAACAATTTTTTTATCCATATTGAGTTTAAATATTAATTTTTTTTCAGAAACTATTACTAATAGTAAATTTATAATTGTAATAATTTTATTTTTATCACTATGTAGAGTCTTAGGTAATGTTCATAATAGATTATGGGATAAATTTAATACTCTATCTTTGTCTGAATTAGCTTACGCGATCTTCTATCTATTTGGGTCTATCTTTTTCATTAAAGGAGATAATAAGCTACAGGATGTTCTATATATAATTGTTTGTGCAAATATTTTTTCAATATTTGTTGCACAATATATTCCTTCATTAAGTTTTTTTATTAAGTTTTCAAAAAATTCTATAAAAAAAACATCTTCAATAGGTTTTTTTATGATGCTGTATTTATTTATGGAGAGTTTCTTTTGGGGCATTGATAGAATATTTGTAGCAATACTACTTTCTACTTCAGATCTAGCTAACTTTCATATTGCGCACACATTCTCAAGAGGTGTTATGATGTTTTATCTGGCGATTATTGCATTAGTATACCCAAAATTGATTACTATGTTCACGGCCGGGGATAAGAACAAAGATATTCTAGATAAAAATATGATTTATATGATTAAATTTACTGAGAGTTTCTTAGTTCTTGCAGTTGTTGTTAGTTCGATGATTATTCCAAATTTAATTAAGTATATTATGCCTGCTTACGGCAACTTAGGAAATTTATTTTTAATAATATCAATTGGGATGCTACTTAAGGGCTTATTTTTTTTCCCAAGTACGTATTTTGTTTCAGTTAATAAACAAAAATGGTTAACGTTAATTTCACTTGGTTTCCTCTGTCTTCTGTGTAGCTCTTATATTGCAATGTACCCATTTATTAAATTTACACCTGTAAGTTTTACGTCAATTGCAATTGTGATATTTTTTTGTTTTTTGACTCTGATTACTTTCTATTATTTTAAAAAAAATTTTATAAATCAAGAAAATTTTTATACTATAAAAAAAATCATTCTATTATATTTTAGATTATTTATTATTAGTTTTGGTTCAGTTATTCTATTAAATATGAATGATCTTAATAGTTATTTTTCTAATTTGCATATATTGGTGGTACTAATATTATTCTTATATTTAAATAATATCTTTAAATATTCAAAAGATCTGATAGTCATAGGAAAAAATTATTTTGAAGAACTTTTCAATAAACAAAAATGATTGTAATTAAATGTGTGGAATAGCAGGCATAATTAGCAACAAAAGAAATATCGCTAATGATTTGGACTTAATAGCTAAGGACCTTTTTCATCGTGGTCCCGACAACACTTCTTTTTTTATTAAAAATAATATTGGACTACTTCATACTCGTCTAAGCATTATTGATCTTTCAAAAAATGGAAACCAACCACTTAAAGATGAATCAAATAGATATGTAATAACTTACAACGGAGAACTCTACAATTTTTTAGAACTTAAAGAAAATTTAATTAAAAAAGGCTATATATTTAAAACTAAGACTGATACTGAGGTAGTATTAAATGGGTTTATAGAAGATGGTTATAGTTTTTTTAATAAGATAAATGGCTTTTATGCACTTTGTATATATGACACAGTTAAGAAAGAGTTAATTCTGACCAGAGACTCTTGTGGTAAAAAACCTTTATATTATTCTCTAATTAATAATGAATTATTTTTTGCATCTGAAATCAAACCGATTTTAAGACTTCTTAAAACTATCCCATTAGCAAATTATGAAGGCTTGTCACATTATCTTTGGAAGGGGTATTATGTAGATAAAAATTCAGCATATTCAGAAATTTTTAGCTTATTGCCAGGTGAAATTATTAAGATTAGTGCTGACAAAGATACCCTTAAGGTTATTAGTGATGGACAGTCAAATCAAGTTAAATTATCCATTAATGATAACTTTGATTTAAGAAATATAGAAGATATTTATTTTGAATTAACTAAATCTATAGAAAATAGATTAATATCTGATGTTCCTATTTCTTTTCTTTTATCTGGCGGCATAGATTCAAGTTTGATATCACAAGCTGCAAGTGAATTAATTGGTAAAAATATTAGCACTAATTATTTAGGGTTCAAAAATGAAGATCCTGAATTCAGTAATTATGCAGATATAGTATCAAATAAGATAGAATCTAAACATAAAAAAATTATTATGGAAGACCTTAATGTTGAGGATGCTGCAAATCAAATGATATCAATATTTGGAGAACCTTTTGCAGATTATTCTGCTCTGCCAAGCTATGAATTATATAAATCTATTTCTAAAGAATCTAAGGTTGTTATAGGTGGCGATGGAGCTGATGAAATATTTGGAGGTTACAAAGATATAAAAGTATTTTTATTAAAGAAAATTATAGATAAATTTTTATATGAAGGAAAAAATAATGATTTGTTAGGTTATATTTATGAGTTAGTAAATTCACCATCAAAATATAAAAGATATTTTGGGTTTTCAATTGGTGCAGTATTTTTATCTGAAAAAAAATTTAGTCATATTACATCGAGAGGTGGGTGGAATTGTCATTATCGAAAAAAATACATGACAGATTATGGGTACAATATTACAGGTAGAGATTCAACTGAGATAAATGAAGAGAATATTTTTATAAAATCAGGTAATAATATAACTGAAAGATATTTTAATTATTATTTTAGACGAATGATATATGATTTTAATGTCAAGGTTGATCGTACTTCAATGGCTAATTCAGTAGAAGTTAGATCTCCTTTTCAAGATAGAAATATGATTAATGAGATTAATTATTTTTCTTCTAAAGGGATGGTTGATTTATTTAATACTAAAAAAGAATTAAAGAAAATACTTGTGAATAAAGGTCTAGGCAATATAACAAAGTCTAAGAAACAAGGCTTTACACCTCCACTTAAAGATTGGGTTGTCAATCGCGGTGGGAGTGTTCTTGTAGATAATATATTGGATGAAAAAAACTCGATTGTTTCTAAAATTTTTAATACTAATAAGCTAAAAGAGTCATTAAAAACAAAGCAAGATATAGAAAATAATTTTTCCAGAGTTTGGCATTTAATGTTATTGCAGACATGGGAAAAAAAGAATTATCATTAATATGTTTATACTTCATTGTGCACCGATTAGTCATAATTCCATCAACGGCTTATGTAGAAGTGTTTCAGGTCTAGCAATAGGCCAATATCATAATAATAATAAAGTAGGCCTTATAACTCTTAAAGAATCAGAAAGAATTGTTCCAAAAGAAATGTATTGGAAAAGTCTTGGAAAGCAAAATATACTGGTTTCTTATTTTAGAGATCCTTTTAAAGATTTAATTAAATATGAAGGTAGACCAGACATAGTAAATTTCCACGATATTTATAATATTAAACAAATATTTTTAATAAAACATGCATTAAAAAACGGTTTGAAAATTTACATAACTCCAAGAGGAGCCTTTTCCCCAGTTGCATTAAAAAGAAGTAGGCTTAAAAAATTTATTTTTATAAATATTCTAATTAGACCATTGATAAAAAAAATAGAAGGAATTGTAGCTTTAAATAAGAATGAAAAATTATTTATAAATAAATTATTTTCAAAAAAGACAATCATTATAAGTAATGGAATTAAAAATAATAAAAAATTGTTAAATGATAATTTACATATATATAAAGAAAAAAAATTAAAAAAAGATATAATTATTGGTTTTGTTGGAAGATTTGATATTCATATTAAAGGCCTAGATACATTATTAAATGCTTTTTTAGAGTATCAAAAATCTTCAGATTTAAAAAAAATATGCCTAGTTTTTCTTGGTGACCATAGAATTAAAAAGAACGAATATGATAGTAAAAAATATTTTGACTCTATAGAAAAAAAACTGGTAGATAAATCTAAATTCAAAATAATTCCACCAATATACAGTAATAAAAAATTTATTGAGTTTTCGAAGTTTGATTTACTGATTCAGCCCTCAAGAACTGAAGGTATGCCAAATACTGTTTTGGAAGCAATGTCAATTGGAATACCATGTTGTGTTTCTCCAGAAACAAATATGGAAGATATTATTAACTCTTCTAATGGTGGCTGGGTTATTAATAGAAGTATAGAAGACATAAAAAATTTCTTCTTAATGGTAGAAAAATGTGATAAAGATCAATTATATGAAATAGGTGTTAATGGCATGGATTATGCTTACAAGCACTTATTATGGGATACCATAGGAAAAACTAAATATGGTTAATTTGATTTATGATAAATATTTCTATAAATGGTTATGGCAGAATAGGTAGGGCTATTCATAGAATTGCACTACAAAGAAATGATATTAATATTGTTTCAATTAATGATATCAATCCAGATATAAATAATATTGCTTACCTTTTAAATTATGATTCTACTTACGGTAGAATTAATGACAAAGCTACTATTGAAGGTGGCTATATAGTAATAGGTAAGTCTAAAACTAAAGTATATAATATAGAAAATATTGATAATGTTCCATGGGAAGAACACAATGTTGATATACTAATAGACTCATCTGGTGTTTCTAAAAATATTGAATTATCAAAAAAAATTAAAGGCAAGGTTAAGCATATTATACTTACAAATAGCCCAAATGAAAATCAGATTGATAAAACAATAGTATATGGAGTTAACCATCAAGATATAGATAAAAATAAAGATTTTTTAATATCAAGCAGTATATGTGATGCAGTTGCATTTGCACCAATTGCAAAACTTATTGATGATTTATACCAAATAGAAAGAGGATTTTTAACGACCTTGCATCCTTGGTTAGCATATCAAAATTTACTTGATGGCCCTTCTAAATCTTATGCAGTTCCAGGAAATATAATGGATAATTATGCACTTGGAAGGACTAGTCCCATGACATTAATACCAAAAAGTACATCTGCTATTTCAGCTACTTATAAAATATTACCAAGTCTAAAAGATAAATTCACAGCAATGTCATACAGAATTCCAACTAATATCATTTCTTCTGGGGATATTACTATAAAAGTAAAAAAACCTGTTAATAAAGAGCAATTAATTAGTGATTTAGAAAAATATCAAGATAATCATCCAAATATTCTCATGATTAATGAAGAGGCATTAATATCTTCAGATTTTATAGGAAGCCCTATATCAGTTATAGTTGATAAAAGATTTCTTAAGGTAGAAGATAATTTTATTAAGATATTAACATGGTATGATAATGAATGGGGTTATTCTTCTAGGGTTGTGGATTTAATTCAATATTTGTCTCATTAAGAAAATGGAAAAAATATACATTTTCGACTTTGATGGAGTAATCTGTGATAGTAATCTTGAAACATTTGATAATTCTTTAGATACATTTTTAGAGTTTATAAATTTTAAAAAAACTATAAAAAAAAATGAAAACTTACTTAATCTTTATGTTAATAATAGATATATGGTAAGAAGACCTTCTGATTTTTTAAATTTTTGGTTTTTTATCTTGAAAAAAAAAATAGATGTTGATCTCCTGAAAAGCACAAGCTTAGAATCAAAAAAATATGAAAAACTTTTTTTTGAAAATAGAGAAAAATCTAAAAAGACAAATAAAGAGGAGTGGCTCAAAAAAAACTTTATCTATAAAAAAATCAAACCTTTAATAAAGGCCTTAATTTTAAAAGATAATATTTTTATTGCATCTACAAAAGATGAGTCATCAATCAAGGAAATATTGGATTATAATAAAATTTTTTTTAATATGAATAAAATATATGGATCTGAATCTTATAATGATAAAGATGATATGTTTAAAGAAATAAAAAAATTACATAAAAATTCAGAGATAATATTTATTGATGATAATAAATTAAACTTAGATAAGGCTCTCAAATTTAAATTTAAATGTTATTATGCTACATGGGGATATGGAGTAGAGAAAAAAATTAAAGATATAGATAATATTAATTTAGATAACTTGAATCAGATTTTTGTATAAATGATATTAATAGCTTTAGATGGATATAAAAACTACGCCTCAGCTAAGTTATTAGGTAAACATATTTCAAGAGGAATTAGAAAATCCCTTTCTGATAAAAAAGTACTAATAGATTCAATGTCTGACGGTGGTGAGGGAACTTTAGATAAATTACTCGAGAATAAAAATGCAAAAATTACTAATTACAAAGATATTAATGCTATTGGTGATTTAGTTAATGTGAAAGTTGGTAGTTATTTTGATAAAAATAAAAAATTTAATATTTTTGAAACTTTTCAAACAGCAGGCTTTGGTTACTCAACCCCTAAAAAATATAATACGCTTTACACTTCGTCATACGGAACAGGAAGTATTTTAAATAAAATCTTAAAGAAAAAACCAGATAATTTAATAATTGGATTGGGGGGTAGCATTGTTAGTGATGGTGGTTTAGGACTGGGTTCCGCTTTAGGAGTAAAATTTTACAATAAAAATGGGGTTTTACTAAGTCCAAAAAAAAACTATTTTTCATGCATCGACT
>MDTF01010810.1_pt1 | contig 18760 bp, 9 predicted proteins | sample 811191 | NCBI WGS metagenome assembly MDTF01 (sample SAMN05326649, study PRJNA326480) | marine metagenome | isolation source: seawater | place: Southern Ocean | collected 2011 | reverse complement strand
GCATGCACATGTGACATGTGCATGTGCACATGCACATGCACATGCACATGCACATGCACATGCACATGCACATGTGGTCCACACGCGACTCTTGACCGGCGTGTATGCACCGCGAGCGCAGAAGGAGACTGAGGGGCAGAAGATCTCGGAGGCGAACACCGAGGAGACAAAGGCCGAGAAGCCAAAGCCCCAGGTCCGCTTCGCTCTCCCCCGGTCACCTCTACCTCACCATTAGTCAGCGCGCCCACGGCCCGCACAACCCCAAACGCATGCAAAGCCTGATCAAAGCTTGACACCAAACCGATCCCAAATCCAAGCAAAGCCCTGTACACACCGAGCTTCGTCCTAGTCCATGCCACAGCGCCTCACCGCTCAGCCCCATCTAAACATCACGCCTCAGTCTTCACCGCTCGAGGCTGCCGTCAAGTCCGAGCCAGCCTTCGACGCTGAGTCGTGCGGCGCCAAGAGCACCGTGCCCCCGAAGCGCAGTATCGTCAAGGCAGTGACTGGCACACCAACACCGTCCCCTCCTCGCCCTATTCCCACACCTCAGGAGCAGGTCATGCGATCTACGGCTGTCAAGAAAGAGATGGAGCAGGTGAGCGGCCGCGGCCGCCCACATTGCCACACCGCTGCTCGCGTTGCACATCCTACCTGAACACCGTGCATGGTCGGGACCCACCCTGCTAACTTTTCCACGTGACCAACACTCAGGAGCAAGGCGTAGGGGTGACAGTGGCGAAGAGAACGGTCAGCAAGCGGACCGAGCAGGCACAACAATGACGAGTCCGTAACCCGTCCCACCCCTCCCTGCCCATCTCGGCGCACCATCTTCGAACCCTGCTCCTGAGCAACACACATACGAGGCATAGTTGGAGGAACACAATAAAACTCCGCAAATACGCCTGCGTCTCTCGCTCTGCAGGACCACAAAGTCTTCGCTCGGCACAATAAGTTCGGCACATTCGAAGTTCCCAAGCAGTTTCTCAACATGAACACAAAGGCTTCAGCGGCAGTGGCGTCGATGGCGGTGCAGCAGGCGCGCCGAACATGTGTATGGTCCATATTCTACCAGACTTCGCAAAATTCGGGTCTACTTGATCAGCTATCCTTGGGTCTTATAGCTGCTCTCCACCGCCTACGTTCTCCCGCAAATTGGCACCCGCCCCCGGCTGCACCACTGAAATGACTTGATTGTGACGAAATGCTGTCCTGTGCAGGCTAGCAACGCGCACGGATGGCACAGTTATTTCCGTAACCTGGCACGCGCCAACGAGCAGCAGAAGCAGCAGGAGCAGCAGCAGAAGCAAAAGCAGCAGCAAGAGCAGAGGCAGAAACAGAAGCAAAAGGAGCAGAAGCAGAAAAAGCAGAAACAGACGCAGCAGCAGCAGCAGCAGAACGGCGGCGGCAAGACTCGCGTATCGTCGCTCCCGCCCAACCCCGTTGGTGACCTTCCAGTCGAGATCAACCGCCGGTTGGCTGCGAAGGGCCGCAATGTCAGCAAGAAGGGCGGAAACGCGCCTATTTCTGGTGGGACCGTGCAGGTAATGCTTGCTAAAAAAGCGAATTAGTAACTAGGGCGCCCTTGTAACACCAACCGGCCTCCCTCGCACATCCTATCTTTTCTCTCGATAGGTGCAAGTAGAGCTCAAAAAGGGCGAGACCGTGATGATCAACATTGCGCTGCACCTGCCTGTTACCTTCCTGCGCGAGGCCTTCAACGACCTCTCAGGGGTGCCGCTTGACAATTTTGAGCTGTACTACCGTGGCAAACGGCTCGAGGGAGAGGCGGCACTCTCGAGCTGGGGAGTCGGAAAGGACTCGACCATCGAGGTCAAGATGCGCGGCCGCGGGGGTATGCCGCGCCAAGGCTCACCTTCGGGTGATCAGATCCTGACCGATAAGCGAGCTGATCAGATCCTGAGCGAGCTGCTTAGCAGACCCGAAGGCCGCGCCAGTGCGGAGGCGACATTGGCATTGGAAACGGCAGCAGCGGCGTCGGCGGCTTCCTCGACGCAGGCCACCGAAGAGCTGATGCTGAGCGAGGTCGCAACGAGCGAGGCAGTTGAAGTGTCGGTGGAGGCAGAAGGGAAGGCGGCAAGAACGCTGAACAAGGAAAAAATGGGCCTCTAGAACTCTCAGCCACTCCCTATTAACATAATACAGTGCACTGAGTGATGCGCGAAGCCCTTGCAGGAAGAAATCAAGGACGTTGAGAACCCGGCCCAGCATATCAAGTTCAACGCTGCGGACGCTGCGCTGGAGCTGTCACGTGCCATAACAGAGGACGACTTCGCGAAGCTTGTCCCGCCCGTTGACGACGGGCGCGATGCAGAAGCAAAGGCCGCCGCGGCGGTGGTGCCGAAGGTCGGGGGTGGCGCATCATTGTCGCCGCCGCCATCGGGTCTGAACGCTCCGGTCGGGCTGAAGGACCGCGAGGAGACGCAATGGAACGATATCACCCTGAAGGAAGGGGAGACGGTGGATCTTGAGGCCGACGTGACGCTGCTTGTCTGGGGGTGCTGTTCGCATTTGTCGCTGGACAAGATCTTCGGCAAAGAGCTCGCGAAGCAGAGCGCGAAGATTGAGCAGCAGCGGAGCGTCATCGAGCGGGGCGTCGTCGAGCACGAGGACAGGGAGGAGAGGCTCGAACTGAAGCAGGCCGAGCTCGCCCAGTCGACGGAGGACCAGGAAGAACTGCGCTTAACTGTTGATACGTCCATCATCCGCTGGCTCTTCGATGCTATCACGATCGACGACCCTTTGAAGATCGTGTCATACTTCAAGCACAACATTACGTACGTCGGGAAGACTGGGTATCTGGAGAAGCTCATTGCGAACATGGAGGACCTCATCAAGGGGAAGAGCAACAGGTGTGTGGCCCGCGATGGACGCACCGCCCCCTCGTCGTATGTGCCTGTCGAGTTCCCGCATCGCACCCCCCCACCACCGTCAGGCCCGAGGAGACGGAGGCGCTGGTCAAGAACATCCATCACTATGTAAGAAGAGCCATCTCGCGCCTTATCATGGCGCGTGAGCACGCAAAGGCGCAGCTGAAGAAGGTGCAGGAGGCATTGGACGGGCGTCTGTATGCGCACTTCACCCCTGCGCCCATTGCGGAGATGGAGGAGAAGCAAGGGGCGGCAGAGAAGCTGGCAAAGGAAGTACTCACGTTCGGTGACATCACGGGTGACATGTGGACAGGTCAGTACAACGTCGAAAAGGCGCACAAGCAGGACGCCGCTTACCTGACCTTCCTGGCCAAGTTGGTGGAGCTCGGGGTCATCACCGCGCTGCTCCGCGACGAAATGCGGAGGGATATGATGCCGCCGCTGGCGTACTACACGCATGGCGGGGAGAAGATATCTTCGGGTCAGGAGCTGCAGGTGCTGCACGGGAAGGCGCGGTGGGTAACGCCCACGGGGAGTGTGTGGTGCGTAGGGATCGACGGCGAGGTGCGTGCCGTGGAAGGTGTGGTGCCGACCAAGGTGCTGCAGAGGCTGGCCGCGCGGGGGGTGTTCGCGAAGGCGTCCCTGGTGCCTCTAGCCGACGCGGCGGTGTTCGATACGACGCGGCTCCCGCTGCACCCCGGGGTCCTCGCAAACCACTTTGCGTACCTCAAGGCGCATGTTGAGGACCTGCTCGCTGCGCCCGTGCGCTTCCTCGCGCTAGCGAAGGTTGCGACGGAGACGGTGAAAGGTGCCAAGAAGACGACGATCGTCCTAAGCCAGGGGTTCTTTTCGAAGGTTGTCACCGACAGCAACTGTCCCGGCGACGTCGAGGTGGTGGCGACCGACGCCTTCGTTATCGACGGGGATTTTGACCGCCCGGGACGAAACCTGGTAATCACCACTCCGAACCTGGTCTGCCCAGCTGGATTCACGCCAAAGATCAACGTCGCCGGCGCGCCCGCTGGGGGGGTCACTTACGACAAGCACGCGGCTGTGGGGGCGCCTGCGCGGGACGGCACGGCAGGGAAAGGCGGGGGGCACTTCGGGCTCGTCACTCCCGCGTACACGGCGGCGCCGCGGGGAGATGACGGGGTGATTGAGATCAAACACGGGTCAAACGGGGCGGTGCTCAAGGTGACTTGCGACGGCAGCGATGGAACGCCGGGGCAGGTGTGCGCGTGACACCCTTACCTCGTGGGATTATATAATGGTATGCCAGTCGGCTCAAACGACGCATCCCCCGTCCACCCGCAGGTCGGCGCAGACGGTGCTCCTGGTGAGACCGGCGCGAAGGGCGAAGCATGGGAGATCTCGAGCAAGTTCATGGAGTTCGACTGGGAGTACATGAATTCGAAGCCCATGCACTCGTACTACGAACTGAACTACGGCAGGCAGCCCATACCGGGCACCCCGGGTGGCAACGCCGGGCAGGGCGGGTTGGGTGGGCGGGGTGGGGTGCAGGGTTCCGTGGTCGTGATGGACCCCAAGAAGGGGACGAAGGTGGAAACGCTCGGGAAAAGCGGGATGACGTATCACGGCGCGACGTGCGGCGAGCCTGGGGCCGGTGGGAAGACGCATCCACAGGTCCTGGATTACTGCGCCATCTCGCACTCGCACCACATATTCAAAGCGCGTCGCGTGGAATCGGAGAGCGCGGCTTACGGAGAACCGAACTCAGGAGGTGGGAGCAGCAAGGACCACCCCGGAAAACACCAGAAAGGGCGGTACGGCAGCCTTTATGGCAGCAACAACAAGATCATCTCCTCTTACTACAAGTACCCGTACCCGCTAGTGAGCAAGGACGACAGACGCTTCAAGGAGAGTGTACAGCATGGCAAAGGCAAAACGGTGGCGAAGCGGACGCACCTCGACACGTCGGCGGATTCGAAGGCAGGCATTGACACGGAGGGCGTCTGCCTGCGCGCGGCCAAGGCGTTGACGGTCGCGGGGATGAACGAGGCACAGGCGGCGTTTGCGCAATGCTTTGCGCAGCTGATGAATTCGGACCGGATTTTCACCTTTGATGAGGGGAGCGCGCACCTAGCCAAACAGGACACGGCCGCCTACCTCAAGGCCCTGGCCGCTGTGGCCAAAGGCGGCGAGGCCGCCAACCTCGACCTGCACGCAGAGGAGGAGCAGGAGAGGCAAGGGGAGGTCGAGATCCTCATCGACTTCGCTGGCAGCGACTCAGAGGTCGAGAAGGCGGCCCTTGGGGCGTCCCAACGGGTGAAGTTGATCAAGGGGGATGCGAACCTCAGCGCGACGTACAACGCGGCTGCCCACGCCTACAACAGGAGCGGGTGTCCTGGAGACCTCCACGCGGTGGTCAGAGAGTTCAGCAAGCTGGACTTGGCGTCGCCGAAGCTCTGTCTGATGAAATTGTCGCGGTCGACGTTCCTGACGTGCATGCTTGCGGAGGTGCTGTACTGTGGCATCGGCAAAGGCTCATTGGCCATGGACCGGGGGGCTGAGGCCCGGACCATCTTCGGCGCGCTGCAGCGCGTGACTGCGGCGGGGAAGAGCAACTTCCTGGGGGTGAACACAGCCAACCTGAAGGACCTGCAGCTCGCGTACTCCCTGGAGGCGTTCAAGGTGTCCGCGGTACGGACGCGGCTCGCTGGGGCGTTGAGCCCGGGCGCTGCCGAGCTTCAGCACGGTGACTACGTGGCGTTCCGCCAGGGACGGCTCGTCCGGCGACTGGAGCCACTCCCGACGCTGGGGGACCGTCAGGAGCACGGGGCGCTGCAAGCCGCCGTGGAGGCGTTCAACACCCCGTGGGCATCTCCGGAGGAGCCTCCGAAGGAATGCGCGGCGGCGCTGCTGGAGGCCGTGGCCACCGCCTTCTACAACGACGCCGTGGCGGGAGCGAAGCCCGTGCTGTTCGAGGGGTGTGGTGCGGCGGCGTTGTGTGGCTGGTTTTCGCTGTTCGTCAACGTTTTCTGTCAGAACGCGCTCGTGCTAAACTTGTACGCCTGGCCGGTCGAGGAGCGCACTGGAGACTCCCCGCCGCCGGCGCTGTGGTGGAACCTAAAGAACGACGTCCCGTCCACCATTACCGTCCCTCGCACCCGCAGCGTCTGCGACCCGATCTTCCTGGCCATGCTGGGGTCCCTGTCCATCGACCGTGTGACGATGTCGTACGCGGCGGCCGAGTTCACGCCCGACGCCGACGACGTTCTCCTGCTGCTCGAGGCGCTCCACATCAAACCGTCTCTGGAGGTGGCGAATGAGGTGCTGCGCGCGTTCGTGAAGTACTGCGCGTCGACAGAGCCCCGCGGCGAAGACGACAGCAAACCGGCGCTGATTCCACTGCCCTCTCATTATGCGGGCCTGACCAATGCCCTGTACGCAGCGTTTGCGCCCCCACCGGACTCTGTGGGTTTTGAGGTGACAGCATGCACCGCACCGGGCATGTGGCACTACTCTGGCGACCGGCACATCCACGTGTCGGAGGGCAGCGGCGCTTTCCTAATGACCACGTCGCTGTGCGGCGAGCCGGGATACTTCAGCTTCACACCGGTATCGGACGGGGACAAGGAGGCGGACTGGTTGCGGCGGGATGACGCGGGGCGCATCTGCGCCTGCTCCTACGAGGATGGTGACGCTTTCAAGAACGAGGCGTCGTTCAAAGTGGTCCACGGGCTCAACGGCGAAGCTGGCGCGGTATCGTTTGAGTGCAAGGACAAGCCTGGCTGGTACCTGCGGCACCGCGACGGGGCGCTGTGCGCGGAGGCACAGGACGGGGACCGCTTCGCTGGCGACGCGTCGTTCACGATGAGCGGTGCCGGGCGCAAGCAGCGCGACTCTGCCGTCGACGTCGGGCTGCTGCTTTCCGTCGGCAAGTGCAACGCCCCCAAGGCCGCGCACGGGATCAGACAAATCGCGATGTTCTTTGCAGCGACGGCGCGGATCGAGGATCTGGCCCCGCAGGCGGCGGAGGACGGGTCGGTCGCCACATTCGCGGCCGTTGTCAACGACTATGTGAGCCGGTGTGTGGGCATCTTGGAGAGCGACGACGGCCGCCCAGCGCAGCTGACCCTCATTTCCGAGGAAGACGCACGAAAGTGGGAGGCGGTGCGCGCCACGGAGGTGCAGGACCTGGCGCAGCAGTTCAAGGCAAACGTTGAAGGGTTCCAGGCGCCGTCGAGCCCAACTGCAGAGGAGGCCGCGCGGCTTGCTGAAGTCACTGGGAGGTACGAGACTGTGGTTGACACAGCGGCTGCAATGAGATGCAACGCGCCACGGCCACATGCCTCAAAGCGCTCCGCATGATGCTCTGGCCACAGCACTGCTCCGCCACAGCCAGAAGAGAGCCCTCAGACGCCTCTGCAGTTCCATGGCCGGCGGTCTCCTCGCCCATACCAACGCCAGTGCCGGCACTGTGTGTACTGCAGGTGCGAGAGCGCGATCGCCATTCTCGAAGCAACGGCCGGCGGGCTGGATGGAGATGCCGCAGCCGCGCTCCGCGCGGTGTGCGAGGCATGGACCGTGCCGTGTTTGCTCCGGGGCGCCGAGGGAGTTCTGCTGAACGCGCTCGTTGATCTGACCGCGGTGGTGTGGGGCGCAGCGACCGCGAAGGGCTGGGGGCATCTCAACGCACCCGCCGCGGCTGCTCTCGAGCAGGTCCTCTGGCCGACCACCACCGCTCTGGACTGCGCATCTGTGGCGGCAGGAATTACCGGCCACCTCCGCTTCGCCCGGGTCGAGCCGCTGACGCAGGTGCAGCACGCGGAACCGGCGGCAACGGCGCGCTGCGTGACTGCCCTTGAACGCCAGCCGCAGACACTCCTGGAGTTCAAGGCCGTGCACCCGCACACATGCGTCTTCACGACCCTCGACAAGAAGGGCCGGGAAGACGTCATCGCGCGTATCAGGGAGAGGCTGAAGGGGATGGAGACGGCAGTGGTGCTGTACCGCTGTGACCCTGCGAAATACCGCGAGTCGGCGGACGAGGCGCCGGCTCCGTGTGTGGAGGCGGCCATGGCGGCCATCGGTGACTCTAACCCAGACAGCAAAGACCTCTCCGCCGCTGACTCGGATCACGCGGACGCTTTGAGTGTCCTCGTGGCGGAGGCTTGTGTGAGGACGTACGGAAATACGCCGTGGAAGAGGCTCCTGGGGAAGAACGGTGTGGTGCAGCGGCTCGTCGATTGCATCGACGACAGGGCATTGCGGCCTTTCGGTATCATCGACCTGCTTCGTGAAGCAGACCAGGCCGAGGTACGCCTTGCGCTCCAGGAGGCGCATGCCACACTGTCCAGGTGCGCAAACAAGGCGGCCGTTGTGCAGCGGCTGCGCCGCATGATCCGTGATGTCTTCACCGCAGTGCTTCGTGCTCAGGGCGACCATGCTTACGAAGCGGCCGTGCTTCGCACCTCGAACTACCGCAAGGATGTCAATAATGTAGGGCGAGTGGTGCTGCTTCAAGCACTGCGGGGGAGCGACGCGGCCGTCGACTTGTTCTTGTCGGGCACGCCGATGACGAACACGGCGGCCATCTACGTCGCCAACATCATCAACGCAGAGCCCAAGCGTCCGGATCCGCGCGCACTCTGCGTCACGCTCCCGTCAGGCGCGGAGATGTGGACGCACGGCGAAGACGCCGTCGTGCTGTTCGACACCGAGGGGAATGTGATGGGGCGGACGGGCGTCCGCACAGAGAAGGGGGACCGAGACGTCGAGTGGAAGGATCTGCTTAAGCAGGGTATGCTCGAGAAGCTGTCCCGGAAGGCGTTCAACTCGAAGCGCAGCGGGGAGGTCGCGATCTGCTTCTGCAACGGCAGCAAGTTGGCCCAGGCGCTGGGGGTTCCGCACGGGAGCGTGGCGGCGGTGCGGCCGGGACAACTGGCCGCGGCGAAGGTGATCAATGCGGCCCTGTTCGACGTCCTTGCGCACAGCGCGGGGCAGGTGCTCTTCTGGCCCGAAGTGCGGCACTTGGCCTTTGGCGGGACCGCCGCGCGGACGGGACTGGCGGAGTATACACGGTCGTACACCGCGGCGGAGGGTCTTGCCGTGAAGCTGAGCGCGCTCGAGAGAGAGAACAACGCCGGCAAAGGGCTGGTGGCAGTCATCGAACGCCTCCACGCAGAGCGTCACCCCGACGAGCTCAGCACGGCATCGGGCCTCGTGGACTTCGCGGCGAACCTTCTCGACCGCGTGGCGGAGGGTGTCATTGAAGCCCTGCTCGCAATGCCGGCCTTCAAGGAGACGAAGCTGAAAGCGGTCCTGCAACAGCCAGGGGCGAACCGCTTCGCCTGTGTGGCCCGTTGCGTTGACTACGCGGAGACGCTGCAGAATGTGAACGGGTCGGGGGCTATGCAGACGCACTGTCGCATCCTTGTGGATCCAGAGGTGTACCAGGCGTTTGGAGGGGATGTGTGGGCGTGGGCCGGTGGCGCATTCCGCGCTATGCATCCCTCCTTCGGGGACGCGGCAGCCCGTGAGATGGTGACAAAGCTCTTTGAGTGCGTCCCCATTGATGCGGCGGCGGTGCCGCTGGCCTGGCTGCTGTACATCGTTGCCTGCGTGCTCCCAAACTTCCGCGCCAAGGATGTCGCGCCGCCGACGTTGCCACGGGCAACGGAATGCGTGGCGGCGATCCCGGACACACACGCAACCAAGGTGTTGAAGTGGCTGGAGAACGCTCTGAAGGAGCACGATAAGGCGTTGTTCCCAATGTTTGGCATGATAGGGCACGTGCTGCAGGATAAAGTGCTGGCCCATGAGGCAGAGGTGGTTGCAGGGGCGTGGGCCAGTGCGTTTGAGGCTGCGCTGCGTGCGGGAGGTCGGGAGGATGCGTTCGACGCTGAGGGGATCCAAGACGACCGCCTCGCTCCGGGGCACGAGAGCGAGGCCCAGCGATACCTGAACTTCATCACGCTGTTCCCGCGCGACGCCGCGCGGCTGATGAAGGGCGACGAGGAGAGCCGCCCCGCACGCGGGGCGACGGTGGCCTATGTTCATGCCGGAGCGCAGAGGCTGTCGTATACCCTAGTGCGCGAGTGCTGCGTGACATTTGCGCGTGGTATGATTCTGCTGTCCCGCGCCGGCTCGGATGAACAGGCGGATAAACAGGGGCAACGGATGATCGCTGCGTGCGCGCTCCTCGCGAAGAACGCCGTCGAGCTCGCATTTGTGCACGTGAAGCCGTTCAAGGTTGCCGCAACGCTGGAGTGCATGCGCTTCCTTATGACGATCGACGTTGCGGGGGCCGCCATTGAGACGTTTGTGCAGACGGTCGAGGTGATGGTGCACGTGGACCACTACACCGCGCTGATGATACTGCAGGACTGCGCGCCCGGGCAGTGGCCGAACGCGCTCCGCACGTCGCTGCTCGTCTCGAAGGCAGAGGAGGTGCTGGGGTTGAACGAGACGGATGATCTGCGCCGGCTTTCGCCGAGGCTTCTGGCGCTCCCGGCACCCCTCCTTACGGCCTTGTGCGACGCGTACATTGGGCAGATCTACAACGTGGCCAACCCCCCGTGTTTTGGGATGTTTCAGCTGGAGGAGCTCGTCTACATCCTCGGACAGATGACGTCAGGGCCGCGCATCTTGAAGGCGCTCACCGCCCTTCCCATCCACGACTGGGCAGACGAGGCAGCGCAGGAGGTATTCTCAGCGTTCCTCAGCATTCGCGTGGCGTTTGTGGAGGAGTGCCACCTGCTGGCCCTGCTGAACGCAGTGCGCGTGCGCGAGGGACGCCGCGGGGGGCGCGTCTTTGACCTCGTGTCGGAACTCGCTGCAAAATTCAAAAGGGCCGAACATGCAGAGGAGGTGCACAACTACGAGAACATTGCCTTCGCAGTTGCGTTCGCGATGTACTATGAGCACGTCACCTTCGACCAGGGATATGCAGTTGTAAAGGATCACGCGGTGGGTGGGTGGGCTACCGCGATCGAGGCCATCAAGCAGGCGCGCAAATCTACCACAAAGTCCCTGGGGGAGGTGTTTGAGCACGTGATGAGGCAGGCAGGGAGCGCGTCCTTCCCGAGCTTCGAGCTCCCGGACGCGGCTCTGCTGGAGCGCGCGTCCGCTGTGTGTGATCAGTGGAGACCGAAGACAGCGGCGGGGCTGGGCACGTGGGGCGACCTCCGCACGGCGGAGGAGTTGGCGCATTTGAACCAAGGGAGGACCATTTGCCGCATCCGCGTCGACGGCGACGCCGTGCTGATCAAGTGGCGCAAGGGCCGGCGCACAGACTGGGTTGAGGTACGGGTCGACGCCCCCGTGCCCCTCGTCGAAGGGTTGGCCTCCAATCAGGACGATCCCAACAGGCGTCGTGTTAAGCTCGACCTGCACGCGAACCTGCTGAGGGCCGTTCGCGAAGGGGACGTGTTGAAGGCGGAGGAGGCGGTTGGGTCCATCCTTTTCCACCGCGGGCGCGCGCTGAAGGGGCTGGAGCTGGACAAGATCAAAACAGGGACGACGTTCGCCGCGCGCGAGGCAATGATGAAGGAACAATCGGTGGCTATTCTGGCCGAGCTTGGGTTCTTTAACTACCTCAACGTTGGGTACTATCCCAGGGAAACGCAGCTGATAGCGCTCCTGCTGGCCGCGCACTCTGAGACAGGCATCCTGCAGCAGCTGCTGACAGGGGAGGGGAAGAGCCTTATTATCCAGCATTGGGCCGGGCTGTTGGCTGTGATGGGGGGGAGCGTCGACGCGCTGACCTCAAACCGCGATCTTGCTGAGAAGGGCGTCGAGGAAGCGCAGCCGTTCCTGCAGCTGCTGGGGCTCAAAACCGCTACGAACGCGACACCAGGGATGTCGCAGGCGCAGCTGCGGGACGCGTACCGCTGCAACGTCGTGTTCGGCGACGTGGCATCCTTCCAGCGTGATGTACTCAATGATGACTACCTCCTGAAGCCGCCTGTGATGGGGGACCGCCGCACGGCACGGGAGCCCTGCATTATCATGGACGAATGCGACTCGCTGAAGCTGGATAAAGCCAAGAACATGCTGTACATCGCGCACAAAGACTCGACGCTGCAACGCCTTGAAGGCCTGATGCTGAAGATCTGGTCGATGGCGATCGGGTGCAGGTATGAAACCGCCACCCTTACTGCCTGGCGCCTTTGTGCAGCTATGAAACCGCCACCCTGACTGCCTGGTGCCTTTGTGCAGCACGGACCCGCCGGAGGGAATGGAGGTGACACCGGAGCAGGCAAAATTCTATGAGGAATCACAGATCAAGGCGTGCACTGACAAATTCATTGCCGCATTGACGGCGGGTGTGCTCCCCGTGCCGGAAGCGCTAGTGGGGTACGCGAAGAAGCGCATGCCTTTCTGGATGCGCTCTGCCTTCCAAGTGAAGCATTTCAAGGAGAAAAGTTCGTTCATATTGGAGAAAGATGAGGACGGTGGTGGGGAGAAGATCGTGATCATGGACAAGGACACAGGCCTTGAACAGTATTCCACCAAGTGGAGCGACGGGTTGGGGCAGTTCCTGGAAATCCACTACCGGCACACGCTATCGCAGGAGTCGCTGAAGGCGATGTTCCTATCAAACAAGAAGTTCTTTCAGCTCTACAGCCGGAAACGGATCTACGGGTTTACCGGGACGCTCGGCGGGGAGTCCGCGCGAAACATGATGGCGAACACGTACGCTGTGAAGATGTGCAACATCCCGCCGTTCCGGCAGAAAATCTACTTCCAAGAACCGACCCTGGTCTGCACCAATGAGGACGCGCAGACAAAGCGGATCATGGAGCTCTGCGAGGCTAAGACAACGAACAAGCAGCCCGTCCTGGTGATCTTCGCGACCGTGGGGCAGGCAGAGATCTTCCAACAGGCGTTGGAGAACGCGAAGAAGGACGGCTACCGGGTGCATCCTTACTTCAGGGATGAACATGAACTGCCCAAAGCGGAGCTTGGGCCAGGGGACTTCGTCATTGCAACGAACAAAGCCGGGCGCGGGACTGACTTTCGTGTCGTCGGAAGCAAGGAGTCGCCACATGGGCTCCACGTCGTGCTCTCGTACCTTCCGAGCAACCAGCGCATCGCCGACCAGGCCTTTGGGCGGACGAGCCGGAGCGGCAATCCAGGGACTGGTAACTACGTCATCGTGGGTGAGACAGTGGTCGCGGCTGAGGTGTACTTCGAGAACGACCGCCTTGGCCGCGTGGCTGCCGAGCGACAGCGTATCACTGCGCTCACCGGATGCGATATCTTCCGCTTGGACGCGGAGGAGGACATGCTTACGGCGTTTGTGGCGTGCAGGAAGGAGCTGCTGGGCGCGCTGCAGGGCAAAAGCATACTGAAGGACGTGCAGTGCAGCGAGGTGCTCGAGGAATGCAGCGCCGTGCTCACGAACCAGTTCGCGCGGTGGCTGTCTGAACACCGCCAGGACGTGCTGGACGTGGACGGTGCGGAGAAGCAGGCTGCGTGCGCGGACAGGTTCAAGGACGACTTCTGTGACCCACTTCGCAAGGAGTTTACTGAGAAGACGGAGGAAGAAGTGACCGCTGTGCTGTTGAAGACCCCGTCGGACCGCATTGCTTTTGGATGGAAGCTCCAGAACCTTGCCGACGCGGCCTCCGGCGACGCTGCCACGCAGTACTACTCCCACGCGCGGGAAGTCCTTGAAGGCGCTGTAAACGGCGACACCTCTGGGTACGCCGGTCTTGGTGCGGCGTACGCGATGATTAAGGAGTCGACCCATGCATATGAGTATCGGCGACGCGCGATCCGCCGTCACTTGAAGAAAGCGCACGAGGAGTTATCGGCCATCAATGCGGAGATTGCGGCGAACATCGAGGTGGCGGGGATGATCGACAAGTGCACCAAGCGTCCGGTCAGCGACGTGGAGCTCGACAACCGGTACGGCGTGCAGCTGAAGGAGCGGGCGAGTGTGTACGAACTTCACCTGACAATGCTGAACGACCTCATCGGGACACCCTTGTCGGAAGCGACGTTCATGAGCCCCGAGAGCGAATACACCACTGCCGGGGAGAGGGTGACGGAGGACGAGTCGAAGGAGATCTTCGACGCGCTTGTGAAGAAAGACATTCTGTACGAGAACAGGACGGCCAGGCGGTTCCGCCGCAGGGGCAAGCTGCTGGATGACCTCGCGCGCAAAGTGGCAGACAGCATGCAGGCACCGCTGAAGGCTCTCATCACCGCGCAGGACAGCATCGCCTCCAACGACGCTGCCCTCCTGAAGATGGTGACCGCCAGCGAGGACGTCGTCGCCGCGCTTCAGAAGTGCGGCGTGATCGACGGCACGAGGCACTCTGTGGTGGTGGTGCGGGGCGCCAAGGAGGTGGACATGGCCGTTGGTACTTTGAAGGACGACGCCCTCGACCTGAGTACGATCAAGAAGCAGGCCGTCAGCCTGAAGGACAAGGCCGAAGGCTTGCGGTTGGCGCAGGCCGGCAGCGAGCACGTCATCGAGAGCACGTCGAGCGGATGGGTTGAGTTCAAGAAGGCGTCACAGAAGCTTATCGACTTCCTATACCTGCAGGGGCTGCTGTACGAAACCAATGCGTACATCATCACGGGGGATGCAGCCAGCATCAAGGACGACCTGTTCGCGGAGGACAGCAAGTACGCGGCGGCAGTCATTGCAAAGCAGGACGGCTCCTCCGTGTCGCTGGCAACGGAGCTCCAGGATACCTTCAAGGCGCTTACGAAGCGGAATGACACAGTTTTCTTGGAGTCCCTGGCACCGTACGCCCCGCGGGCCACCGAGGCGAAAAACATGCACGGCTTCTTGATGACGCAGGGCGTGCTGAAGACCGGCGGGCTGCTGCAGGCGGGGCACAAATACGCGGCGTCGGACGACACCTCGTTAAAGGAAAGCGTGGTGGCCGCGCTTCCGGAGAAGTTCAAGGAACGGATCGACACGGTGCTGATGGTGCACCTCGGGAAGCTGCAGGGGAAGGTGAGATCGGTGACGACGCAGGTTGAGTGCTCTATGACGCACTTCGTCGACGTGGAGAACCGGCCGCGGATGATCCCTGCTGAGATCTGGACGTACTTCAAAGAGAGCCATCTGGACCACTTCCTCTCTGTGAAGGAGAAGAAGCCCTGGTTCAGTTGGGGGGCATTTGCGGTCGCCTTGCTGGGGATTGCACAGATCATCGGGGGCGTGGTCCTGATCTGCACCGTTGTCGGGGCAACGTACGGCGCCGGGCTCATCTCTGAAGGTGTCAGCGACCTCGTCTACGCAACCATGGCGTTTGTCACGGGCGAGTTCAGCTGGAAGGAGTACGCAATCATGAAGGCCATCTCCCTTGCTATCACGTTGATGACCGGTGGGCTCAGCGCTTTGGCTGGCACGGCAAAGGCGGTGGGCAGCGGCGTCAGCCGCGGGATGCTGATCATGAAAACTGTTGGGAAAGCCGCGGTGGAGTTTGCTGTGGACCTCGGGACGGAGCTCTTCACGGGGCAGATGATGGGGCAGCTGCAGCAAGGGGTAATTGACATAGTGGCGTCTACCATCGTCAAGCAGGTGCTCAGGACGGTGACACAGGCCTGGAAAGTCTCCCTCGAGCAGCTTTACGCCGCTGGGAAGGATTTCGAAGCGAAGGCGGAGCACATGGTCAAGCAACTCGACGAGGCGTTATTCAAGGAGATCATCAACGACCCAAATGTACGGGACGCGCAACGCTCCGTGGCGAGCGCCTTGCGGGCGTCCTACACGGATCTGGGCGACAGTATCAAGGCAGGGAACGGGAACAAATGGGCCAAGCGGGCGAAGCGTGCTTTGAGGGTGGCCAAGTGGACCGACCGCGTGGTCGAAACCGTCCGCAGTAGCATCAGATTTGAGCGGGTGGCGGAGCTTGCGATCAACGCGGTTCAGACCGGCCTCGCAGGCGACGCTGAAACTCGGAACTCTGAAAAGACGGACGCGTACCTGGACAAGATGACGGCGAAGATGGAGGAATTCGTGAAGAAGCAGCTAACAAAGAACTTACAAGAGAAGGTGAACAGGGTGTGCAAGATGGCACTTGGGGGGGTCGCGGCGGCGGCGGCGGCCCAGGTGAGCAAAAAAGTGGACGAGCACGTGGACGCGAGGAAACGCCTCCAGGAACGCATTGACGCTTACGCGGCTGCGAAGCTGCAGACGCTGTCTGATTTTGACCCACAGAGCGTGGCAAAGCCAGCACAGGCGCAGGAGAGCGCCCACAGCTGCCCCACAGCGCCCGTGCAGCGGGACCTGGACACGAATGGCAGTACCGACCCGGACCTGAACCGCGTGATGAACGCAGCGGACATTCAGATGCTGGCAAACGAGAAGCGGCGGGTGATTGAGATCGAGGTGGTGAACCCAGACGGGACGAGGAAGACAGAGAGGTTTGCACCCAAGGGTATGCGCGGCGCCGTGAGCGTCTTCAAGGAGAAGGCTGTCTTCGAGTTCCACCCCGGGAAGGATGTGGGGCACTTCCAGGTGAAAGGCGGCAACCGTTATGACCAGCCGGCGAACTCGAAGGAGTGCCTGTTCGTCGCCTACGGCGAGTCGATGGGGCGGCCGACTACAATTGAGGCGTTGGCAAAGCAACGGGTGAAGCTGCAGGTGTACGAAGAGGCGCATCATACGGAGATGCTGAAGCAGCTGCGCAAGCATGGGAACCACCTGGCAGGAGCGGGATGGTTCGATTGCTGCCAAAAACCGCAGATTGCTGAAGACGTCGACTTGCAACTCGACGTAGTGTTTCCACAGGGTCCTAAAGAGCCTAAACAGGGGTTGGTGGGGTCCGGCGGGGCCAAAGGGCGCGTCTTTACCGCGGCAACGGCTATGGAGGTGGGGTCCGAGTACGTCACGGCGCAGACCCTCCAAGGCAGCGCCAACAAGGAAGACGTCCTGGACTGCGTGATGGAGCTTCGTAACCACGCGGGGTCGGACATGGACATCGGCTTTTCGGGCGTCTCCAAATTTTTGGGGGACGGCTTCCGGCAAGCAGACGAACTTGTTGGGGGCGGGACCGCAAAGGAACACTTAGGCGCCATGGCGGATGGCATGATTTTCGGTGCAGTCGCGAACGGCGCGGCTGGGGTTACGGATTTGGTAGCGTTTGGATCGGCGCCGAATCGCAGTCGGTTCGACGAGGTGAAGATCCGCCAGAGCCTGGACCCGACCTACGAGCCAGGCATGCTCACGAGGGCTAAGGATTATTGGGAGCCGTTCGAGGAGGGGAAGGGCTATGTCGAGCCCTCCGGCAATTCTAAGTTCAGGGAAAGACTCCACTCCGACCCTGAGCGAGTTGAATACCGCATCCCGCCGGGCGAAGACAAGAACCGGAAAATAAAGGACGGGCAAGACATTTTTCACGCGAACGACATCTTTGACTGGATGGTGGAGGCCGCCAAGGCCACCAGAGGGGGTAGCATCGACTTCTACAAGGACTCCGCTGTAGGAAGCGTGTTGGAGAGCAATATTGTGCCTGAGGTGGTAAAGCGCCACCTCAAGAACATGAAGGGGCGCGAGGATGTGGTCATCGGGGCGCTCGATGCACAGAAAATCGCCGCCGCTGAGTTTGGGGTGGCCGCCTCAGTGTTTATTGCTGGCGGTCACATGGCAGTGGTTGCCCACGGAGGCGCTACGGTTGCTGCGGTGGTCCTCGCCGCCAAAGGAGGAGGGGCTGGAGGGCACGCTCTGGCGTCGACCGCGGCGCTCGACAAGACATTGAAGAAGGGCGCGCAGGCATGCGCAAAATTCTTGGAGCTGAACAACGAGTTGCGGATTGAGGACTTTGAAGAAACCCGTCGGCAGGGGCGCATCCATCGCTCCAACAGTATCCGCTAGTCCAATGAGCTGATGCGGCTTCAATCTGAAGACTTTGATTTGTTGTTGTAACGCTAGCTCTGCAGGGTCTTTGCATGTGCCCTCCAGCGTTGACGACAATTTAAGATATCAAATTTGAAATTAGTAATCACAGAGGTGGTGGCTTGTGCCCAGACTCGTGTAGAGTTTGTGGCAACATATCATCTGTTATCACGATAAAGCGTAGCGCTCACATGTCACATCTCACATCTCGCTGGACTCTGGCGTCTGGCATTCGCAATGTTCGGCATTCCCCGAGCCCGATACCCGATTCCTACGAGCCTCCCGACGACTGGACTCTCTCTCACGATTTTATGCTGCGCGCGAGTTCGGTAAAGACTATAAAGTACTTTACCGTCGTGAGAGCGTACCGTAACGAAGCACTTTACACACCAAGAAACGAGAAAAGAACAAGACAAGCCAACACACACGAAGTAGTGCCTCACACGTCGTCACACGGGGCGACGGAGGATGGATGCCGCACACCCACAGTGAAGGTCAGGCGCCGTTCTGCGTCCACGCGCCAGGTTGTGCCGTCGCCGGCAGGTACGGGTGGGGGGGGGCGCCGTGGCCTCCGCCGGGGTCGAACGAGTTGGCGCCAACCGACGACGACGTCTGTTGGTAGAAGCCGTTGCCGGCCTCGGGCCTCGACGCAGGGAGCGCGGCCAGCATAGCCGCGTACGCCTGCTGCTGCTGGGCGTAGACGCCGGCTGCGACCGGCGCTGCGTATGCCTGCTGCTGGGCGAACGCGCCGGCCGGCGCAGGCGCAGCGTGCAGCGGGGCGCTCGTCGCTGCCGCTGCCGCGAAGCTGCCGCAGTCTGCGCCCGGTAGTCTCGGCTGCGCGAGCGGCGGTGACGGCATGCCGACCGTCGGGGCGCCATAGGCGCCATAGGCGCCATAGGCACCGTGGCCCTGCACCGGCCCTGCGCCCGGCGGCATCTGCCCAGCCGGCCGGGCGTAGAGGGGCATCTGCCCTGCCATCGCCATGGGGACGGCGCCGCCGCCGAGGCTCAGCGACATGCCCACGCCCAGCGACGGCGCGTTG
>MDTF01016690.1_pt1 | contig 18793 bp, 14 predicted proteins | sample 811191 | NCBI WGS metagenome assembly MDTF01 (sample SAMN05326649, study PRJNA326480) | marine metagenome | isolation source: seawater | place: Southern Ocean | collected 2011 | reverse complement strand
TTATTATTTTCTCAACACAATTTAATTTTCAACAAGTCTTTACGAAAAAACTATTGATTCTTAAGAGCTACTTTAGTCTATTATACTAAAACAACAGATGTAAACCATCAAGCAGTTATGCCTGTCCTATCCAATTATTTGTAGCCACAAAAAAGACTTTCGCCTTTGGTGAAAATTCTACTTTGCAATATTGAAGTGCAAAATAGTAACCGCTTGGAGTGGAAAAATTTTGGAAGCCTCCAGACTGAATATTCTGGGGGCAACGAAATCTGCGGGATGCGCTACATGTACCATCGAGTGTCGTCGCACATCACAATAAAAATATCTACCGAAGCCGTTCTTGACTAATATGGATCTACCAATTCTTGGTGTTTGCCGCATTTGACCATTTGTAGTAAAAAAGTCAGCTCTAATTGAGAACGTGAGATCAAATATCAAATAGATCCACTCGCTATTATGAACACAAATTATGAAGGCCAGCTAATCTTGGAAGTTCAACTGCTTTGTTGTAAATCCCTAGTATGAAAAAGTATGTTAACTAGTAAAAAGCTTATTTTCCAATTGTTAGGATTAACCTCAGCTTTTTTCTAAGGATTTTTCTACATATTTAAAGTGGTCCTGCTTTTAAAACTGGTTCGCAGAGTAGCTAATCGAATTGGTCCTGCTTTTTAGGACAGGCTTGCGGCTTTGCTCAGATGCATCTGATTTGTGTTCATGCTACCTTTTTTTTCAAGGGTCGTGTGAGGGCGCTCAACGTTTTAGAACCCAACCCAGTTGTCGATGATCCGTTTTCCTTGGAAAACGTGGGTGATTTCATGCAGATAAACAGCCTCCTGTTTCAGCGACCGCAACAGGTGTCTATGAAGATGTTGTCCAAATAACAGCCTCTACCATCCATTGAGATTTTGATTTTGCTTTCAGTCAAAATCGTGATCCAGCCCGCGCCTGTGCATTGGCCACCTTGATCCGTATTCGTGATCTCAAGCTTGCCATATTTCGCAATAGCCCTTTCCAGTGCTTAAACGCAAAAGTTGGTATTAAACGTATTTGAGGGCCATCAAGTCAGAATCTTGCAGATCGTCCAATCCATGATTTCCATCAAGTACAGAAAGCTACGCTTAACTGGGTTGTGGGTGGTGTCGCTGCACCAAACTTGATTGGGCAACGCGGGCTTTCTCAACAAATAGGTACAGACTCAAGTATTTGGGGTACTTCTTGCTGATGTTCAGCCCATTATAAATAGCCTGCAGAGCCATTCTGCCCATCAGGCGGCGGACACGATGCCGCCCTGCTAAGAACACCACCTGGGGAAAGCAAGCCATAATCTGGCGGCTGGCAAAGAACGTATTTTTTGTAAATACCCGATCAATCTCATGCATCAGATCAAGAGTTGCTAGATCAAAGCCGACCGGCGTGTAATAAATCGATGAACGGCTGATCTTGAGCAGCTTGCATTGACGCTCCAGGCTCAGATTGGTGATCTCTTTACGGATAATCTCACGCCGTTCAGCGGGGCTCATTATTTCGGCCCTTGTGACAGAAATCACTCTCCACCACTAGCTGACCAATCTTTGCATGACGCTCCTTAATCTCACCGTCCTTGTTCTCAGCCTTCTTGATCATGTCTGAGAACAATCTGGCCATGCTTTTAATCACCTGACGTTTTCATATACTCCCCTGCGTCGGGTGGAGTTAGCGCTTGCCATCATCTCCTGATCCGCCTTGTTACCGCGGAACGCCTCAACCGCGAAAATCGCCTTAAGTTGTTGGAAAAATTCCAGCGCTTCGTTATTTTCATATCCTTTCGTTCGTGTTGGATACAGCCCAGCACGGTGTCCAAATTTACCGGACCACTTTAATTATACTGTTAGTCATACGAAGTTTTACGACCAATATTACCTCGTTAAAGTGACAACTTAATATTTAAGGGTATTGCTTGTGTAATATTCAGACTTGTGATTGTCGGACAGAACAAATTGAGAGCCGTGTGTTGTCATCAGGCAACATGTATATATTTTTTTACATACTCATACGGTGTTGCAGTTCGTGATGATGCGTATCAAAACCCACCTGTTCCATAAAGTCAGGATGGAGTTTCCAGATCAAAAGCATAGCTACTAGGACAAAGGCGTTTGGAGGCCCGTGACCCACTCACCATATAGCGACAGTGTCACTTTAAAGGTTATTTTTCAGTGTTTGGACCTTCACTTCCCCAAAAAACTGCCGGCTGCAACCAGTAAATAGTTGGGCACGTTAATCCGGGTTTATAAGAACTCTTTAGTTTGAAGAGAAAGGATCGGATCAATTAAAATTCTAAAATGGCGGAATTGAAGGCTTATTGTGGGAAATGTCTTTATATTGCAGCTCTCTACATCTCGAACAAGTTCCAAAATCTCGCGTCTCATCTAGTTTACATCTCGCACAATAACGTTTGTGAGGCTTGTCTTCAAAACCCTCTCTCAGTTTACGCAGTAAGATTTTGACAAACCTCAATTTATAAACCCTCTTTTATTAGTCAGAGCACCCTGATGAGGTTAAAAATGCAAAGTATAGACCTGCATTTGTATTGCAAAATGTTACTTCGTTTCTGAATGTAGTTGGGTCTGCAAACACATTACAATGGACGGAATATAAGTGATTAGAAGTAAGTATATTACGGCAAGGAAAAACCAAAGTATTACTGCACGCGACAATGTCGTCCTAGGCTAGACAAAGGTCTAGCTTGAGATATTAAGATATTAAGATATTAAGATATTAAGATATTAAGATATTAAATTTAAGCAGGAAACAATAATAAATTATAAGGCACATTCATAGATGTCAATGCTTTAATTTTTTAGATTTTTGTCTTGTAAGTGAAGCAGCTTCAGCTCGAGTGTTTAGAAGACATTTAATTGCTGTTTGATTTTTCATGACCTAATGCGGCGCAAATATCTTGTATTTTCAAACAGCTCTTTGGGGTTCAAACCGCGTAGCTTCAGCCCCACATACAATAATATTATGATAGCCATAGAAACCTTCACTGAAGGTGGCCTTACCATTTTCAACACCACGAAGGTTCCTTGCCTTTACTGGTGACAGCATAATCAGTGGAATGTTCATTTTTTCACAAGCATGCTCTTACTCAACAATAAACTCGGAAGCACCAACCACTTGAGTTAAGGACACTCGACAACGTGTTAATTCTCAAAACTGTTACAGAAATCGTTTGGCAGAGTGTGCTGTGGTATTCGAACGAACCTTTGACCGGATATTCACTCTGCAGCGCTCCTAGAATATACAAAATTTATAAGTTCCACAGTTTTTCTTTGAATTCATATGGTTGATCTGCACGCATTCAATAACTAATGATCCGTTAGGACAAATCAACCCGACAGAAGTCGCTTTACCTTTAAATGGACTTCGCCGAAAGTCCTATCAAATAGCACTCCGATTAGCTGCACATAACCCAGTTTCGATAAATTTGGGCTCGGATCGGGCAGGCATTCAGCCAAGTGAATAGAGTATTTTCCTTCGCAATTTTCTCAGTCAAGCCTGATAAAGGAAGAAAACTTCCGGCATAAGTTTACTAGCATTTGCTTCTGGTTAAACCTTTAGAAGAGATCAAGGCCTGTCCATTGCGCACGCAATGCTGAACCATAACTATGCGTATGAAGGGCTACATGCAGTTACTAGTGTTTCATCTAACTTGCACCAGTTGCTCTCAGTGCGCCACATAAACGGCGGCGGCTCATTTTCATTAACCGTTGACTTTATGGAGCCGTTCCGAACCGCTGCCAACTTGTCAGCCTGTGAACTAATTTTGCAAGGTATCGGAACGTTAAAAGGCTCTTGCACTCAACCAATTAGCTGCCTAAATTTCGTTTTTTTATCCAAAATACTGCGCCTCATGACTTTCACGTTTTCTGGTACGAATGGCTCAAGGCATGGTTTGAAGTTTTACAAAAAGCAAAGCTAATTTATAATCGACCAACCAGAATTAGCCATCTTAAATAGTTTAAGGTTAAAAGCGACAGAAGTGTGAAAACCTAAGCCGTTTGCGTTACACATTGACTTCATTGCAGATCAGCTTGCAGGCGGCTGGTCGAGACGACCCTTTTGGAAGATAGCTATTATGAAAGCCGCTGCGTTCAAATCAACTTTTCATTGGCAGCTTGAGCCAGACAATAAAGTCTTCTGAAAAACCAAGCGCCATTGCGTAAAAACGGCTCTAAACATATTAGTGAAACGCTGATGAAATTAGCTAAAATAGGACGTTCCACTTGGACATATCCAATTAATTTTATTTCAGTGGTACGCTTGTGTCGAACACTTTACCTGAGCTGTTAACGGCAATTGGTTGGGTCAATACGTTTTAGAAATAACTAATAAGGAAAATAGCTCGGCAAAAGAATGACGCTAGGCTGACAATAACCAGTGAGAAAACATCAGCATTTCAGCTATAATAAAACTGAAAATGTTTCTAAAACTGTAAATGATAGACCAATTAAAATAGTTACCTACCAGAAAAACATATTTTAAAAAAAATATATTGTTATACTTTACAAAAGATACTAAGGTTCTGAACTAAGGATGATTGAAAAGAGCCAATTTATCCTGCTGAGACACTTGAGTAAAATCATTCTTAGTAATTTTCAGAAAACTAGGCCATTGTTTTAATTTAGTAAAATTACTCAAATTTCTGAAAAAATAGTTGTACGGGGGTCTCCTTGTTTGTCTGCACTGTAATCAACTGGAGGAAAAAATGCTTAATTGGAAGAAAATACCAAATTTTTTGACCGTTGCTGCTGTTTTGGTATCACCCTTTGCGGTGACCGCTGAAACAATCAAGATTGGCGTAACACAGCCGCTGACTGGCGCAGTCGCTGCTTCTGGCAACTACGTTACTCAAGGCGCTCAAATAGCGGAATCTCTCATTAACCAAGACGGTGGCGTTCTCGGGCGAAAGATAGAGTTAATTATAGAGGACAATAAAAGCAACCCGAAGGAAGCCGTTCTGACTGCTGAAAAGCTGATCGTTCGGGATGGCGTATCCGTCCTCATGGGGGCTTGGAGCTCAACCTACACTTTGGCAGTTATGCCTAAATTAATGGAGTACGGTGTTCCCATGGTTGTCGAGACGTCGTCATCCGGAAAAATCACCACTTCAGGTAATCCCTGGATTTTCCGCATCAGCCCAACTTCCGCAATGGAAGCCCGTGCGTTTAGTGCTAAGCTAGATCAATTTGATATCAAAAAAGCTGACTTTCTCGTTGTGAATAACGACTGGGGCCGCGGCGCATCTGTCGAATTTAAAGCTGTGCTTCAGGCGAATGGTATTGAAATTGGTGTAATGGAGACGATGGACGCGAAGACAGTCGACATTAGCGCCCAATTGGCAAAGATAAAAGCATCTGGCGGCGATACACTTTTTATAACATCTGGCGTTGAGCAGATCACACTTGCGTTGAAACAAATGAAAGATTTGCGCCTTAAGCATCGCGTCATTACAACGGGTGGTTCCTCTGCCCCTGCTCAATTGATTGAGCAGGCTGGTAAAGCGGCGGAAGGCTCTTTCCATCTGCTGTTCTTTGCTCCTTGGTTTCCAGAGTCTGCGCCAAACCCAAAAGTTGCGACACGGTTTGTAAATGAGTGGAATCGTCTTGGACATAACTTTGCCGGTTTGACCGAAGGTTTCCGAGGCTTTGATGGAATCTTAACTATTGCTGCAGGTATCGAAGCCGCTGGCGTAGTGGAATCCAAGGCAATTCAAAAGGCTCTTTGGGGCGTCAAAGTCGATGGAGTAAACGGTGACATTGCGTTTATCAAACAAGGGCCAAAGGGAAGCGAAAGCGCTCAGAATGTACCGAACGTTTACGTTGTAACCATTAAGGACGGTCAAGTGGCTTTGCCATAAACGACAGTTTCCCACAGCAGCCCACAGAATAGTCATTTGGGCTGCCGGAACTTTGTCCGCATTCACCTGGGATATTCTCTTGTCCTGGGTGAGTGAGGTTAACTGCCTCATTAGAATGACGAGTAGCTAAACCGCATCAAAGCCTCACTGCGGCAAGAATTGGATTACCCAGTAAGGAAATACCAGATGGCTGAATTCGCTCAACATATAATTAATGCTCTGATTTTAGGCGGCACTTATGCTCTGCTGGGTATTGGGTTGACGTTAATATTTGGAATTATGAAAGTAGTAAATTTCACCCATGGGGAACTCTATACTTTTGGGGCTTACATGGTTTTTTTCTTTGCCTCTATATTAAACCTCAATTTTTTTGTTTCAATCGCTGCCGCGATGGGCTTGGGACTGTTGCTCGGTGCCGTCATAGAATTCTCTTTACTCAGGAAGCTTCGAGGAGCTGACATCGACACCACTATGCTGGTGATGATTGGTGCCTGGATTTTCTTGCAAAACGCAGAGCAAATGACTTGGACCGGTGTTGCTAAATCAGTATCGCACCCGTTTCCGGTGGATCCGCTTGTTTTTGGTGATGTGTCTGTCTCTTGGTTGCGTTTGTTTGTATTCATTTTTGCGTTGATACTGATAGCGCTGACCTATTATCTTATTCACCGTACAAAATTTGGTAAGGCGATGCGAGCAACATTCCAAGATAGTGACACTGCTGCTCTTATGGGTGTGAACATTAACGGGATCTGCACAGCCACATTTGCTCTGGGCTCTGGCCTGGCAGCGACAGCCGGTGCATTACTTGGCCCTGTATTTGTAATTATGCCTACGATGGGCGATGGGGCCGCTCTGAAAGCCTTTGCAATCGTAATTCTTGGTGGCCTTGGAAACATTGTGGGAGCTACTCTTGGTGGATTTATCTTAGCCGTTGTTGAAGAACTTGGCGCTGGTTATATTTCGTCTGGATACCGCGACGCAATGAGCTTCCTTTTGATTATTATTGTGCTTGTGTACAGACCGACCGGTCTATTCGCTCAAAAGGATCGTATAGGATGAACATGCGTGTTTTATCAATAATTTGGCTGATTTTTTTGTTTTCAATTCCACTTTGGATGACGGACCAGTATTTTCTCCATATTCTTATCAGCACCGGTATTTTTACTATAGCAGCTATGAGCCTTAACTTGCTACTTGGCTATACCGGACAATTGAGCCTTGGACACGTCGCGTTCTTCGGTATTGGTGCCTATGTGAGTGCGCTGATGTCTGTAGGTTTCGACATCAAAGTCTCGGCTAGCTATACATTTGTGTTTGGAATGAAACCCGTCTGGATTTCCTTTCTTACCGGCACGGTCGTTGCTGGATTATTTGGCTGGTTGATCGGTCGGCTGTCGTTCAAAGTTCGTGGCGCTTATTTTGTAATTGTGACGATCAGTTTTGCCGAGGTTATTCGGCTGATATCGCTGAACTGGATCGACCTCACAGAAGGTCCAATGGCAATTAACAATATTCCGCCTTTTACGCTTGGTATACCAGGCTACTGGACATCGACATTATACCAAAAGCTGCCCAACTACTACATTATGTTAATCGTTGCGGTCTTGTGCTACATTATCATTAATAGGTTAGTTAATTCACGCGCGGGTCGAGCTATGATCGGGTTGCGGGAAAACGAACCACTTGCATCTTCGATTGGCGTTAATATTACAAAATACCTAATCACAGCCACAATTGCGTCAGCAGCGATGGCTGGAGCAGCAGGTGGTTTGTACACTCACTACATCCGTATCGTTGACCCGGATATCTTTCTATTTATATACACAGTGACTATGGTAATCATGGTCGTTTCTGGTGGTAAAGGTACAATTGCAGGACCAATTGTTGGAGGCATTATCTTCGGTATCCTCCCAGAAATACTAAGGGAAGTTACAACTCCAGAGGTACAGTGGCTGATTTATGGCGGTTTCATGATAGTTGTTGTGTTCTTCTTACCGAAAGGAATTGTCCCAGCAATTCAATCCTTATGGAAAAACAATTTTGAATCAACCACTTCTAAATCTGGGAAAGGAGTGGTCTGAATATGTCTCAAAAATACTCTGAACCAGTCCTAGTTGTTGCAAACCTTTCTGTACATTTTGGCGGGCTGATAGCGATTAAAGATCTAACCTTTTCCGTAAAGAGGGGTGAAATCCTAAGTTTGATTGGGCCTAATGGGGCCGGCAAAACGACTGCGTTCAATGTCATAACGGGCTTTCTGAGCGCCTCTTCTGGCTCAGTAAAGTATAATAACATTAATCTTAACGACCTTAAGCCGAGTGAGATAGCTACCAAAGGACTGATCAGAACTTTTCAAAAGACCAGCGTTTTTGACAATGAGACAGTTTTTGAAAATGTGATGATCGGTCTTCACCGCCGTGGCGCGGCCCAAGCCTGGGAAATAGTTTTAGGACTAGCTCGTGTTCACAGAGAGGAAGAGAAGCTTCGCAAGATCGCAGTTGAAGCACTTAAGTTCATGGGGCTTGCCCACCGTGAAAACGAATTGGCATCGGACCTTCCGTATGGTGAACAAAGGCTTTTGGGAGTTGCCATTGCTCTTGCAGCAGAGCCTTCAATTTTGCTTCTTGACGAACCGGCATCAGGAATGAACCCATCAGAAACCTCCAGTTTTATGACAATTGTCGAAAAAATTCGTGATAGTGGTGTTACTATATTTCTGATTGAACATGATATGAAAATGGTCATGCAAATTTCTGATCGCGTAATTGTTCTCAACCAAGGCGTAATTATTGCCGATGGGACACCCGCAGAAATTCAGCATAACCCTGAAGTAATTCGAGCCTACCTTGGCGATGGAGCTATAAATGCTTGAAATCAAAAACCTGAACTGCGTTTACGGGAAAGTCAGAGCAGTCCAGGGGATGAATCTGATTGTGAATCAGGGTGAACTCGTCACTTTGATTGGCGCAAATGGTGCTGGTAAATCAACAACATTGAAAGCTATTTCAGGATTGTTGCCAGCAGTAAGTGGACAAATTATTTTTGATGGTAAGGAAATAACAAACACTTCACCTCGTAACATATTGATTTCTGGAATAGCACATTGCCCAGAAGGTCGCCGGGTGTTTCCTCACTTATCAGTTCAGGAAAACTTGGAAATGGGGCACTATCTACGCAAAGATAAATTAGAAATTAACGATGATTTAGAGAATATTTATGGACAATTCCCGATTCTAAAAGACCGACTGGATCAAATGGCGGGCACTCTTTCAGGGGGTGAACAACAAATGCTAGCGATTGGACGCGCCCTTATGTCACGCCCACGTCTAGTTCTGTTTGATGAGCCTTCACTTGGCTTAGCGCCCAATATAATCCAAAAGACTTTTGAGATTATTACCGGCATACGAGACCAAGGAGTCACCGTATTGATGGTAGAGCAAAACGCGTATGCCGCACTTGGTCTGTGCGATCGATCATATCTTCTGGAATCAGGCGAAGTTACGCTTGAAGGTACAGGGCAGGAATTAATCAAGAATCCGCACATCAGAGAAGCTTATCTTGGTGGGTGAAAGTTTTTTATAGGGGGTAGGTAGCATAAAGGTAAGCATTGCTCTTCAAGTCGCACGTATTAATCTATTGGCTTTTTAAACGCATACTCTTTTAAGCTCCACGCATAAGCTAATTCAGTTCAGGTGTGGGTCCTCTTCAAACACTTGCCAACGGTTCCATTAATTCGGTTTCAGCCTAAAATAGAATTTTGACAATGGTGGTAATTGTCTTTTTGCTATCGAGTGGCAGTTATTGAGCATATCGGCATTAAGGCGGCCTTTAATGCGCACAGGCATTTCCAAACTAGTGTTTGGTGACTAAGGTAAGGGCTGTATAGCTACTGACGTATTCGAGATAACAATCGGAACGCACTTGTGAGATTGCCACCAGACTAGTGTAGCCTTCAAGGCTCTAAAGATAGCCAGAATTTAGGTTTTGGTAAACCAGTTGCATTCTTGAATGTGTGTATCACAGGATCACACTGCAGCAGGTTACGTATAACCTAGTCGATTATCCACTTGGCATGCGTGTTTAAATTGACGGCGCTTGCTTTGGACTTAGACAGATAGTGAAGTATGCGCTAATTCGCAGTAGAAGCCCGCGAAAAATGCAGAACCTATGATTATAATATTAAGTGAGTGGGATATATTCGTCATTCACATAATGAATTAAAGAGAAACAGTATTATTTAAATACTTCACTTTTCACTTGTATTTCATTACATATATCCTATCATTAGAATGATAGAATGTTATATTAAGGCTTTTATGTGGTTAATTAGTCAAAATATCCAACTTTATTGAATTTTATACATGAAATTCAGGTTGGAGAAAAAAGCCCAATATTAAGAGTGTTCACCTATAGGCGGAGTGTCAAATTTTGGAAGCTCAACTTAAGCCATATTCACGTCTTCGAGCGGACCTCGCTGAGCGAGATCGCAGTCTGCGTGAGCGAGTTGTGACCCTTGAGGAGGCTGGAAAGCTAATAAAGAATGGAATGGAACTAGGCATAGGTGGTTCGACAATGTCAAGAACGCCGATGGCAATGATTTGGGAAATTATCCGCCAGCGCAAAAAAAATCTCTCTTGCTCTCGGTCAATCACTTCAACCGACGGTGACTTGTTGTTTGGTTCCGGAGTCTCAAAGCATATTGTAACGAGCTGGTTCGCACAGAGTATTTTATGGGGCTTATCCAAAGTAATGCGCCACCATGTGGAAATAGAAGGCAAAGTTTATGATGAGTGGAGCCACATGGCAATCGGAATGCGATTCCGCGCCGGGGGGATGGGTGTTCCTTTCTTGCCAATTCGTTCTATGTTAGGTTCAGATGTGCTGGGCCAAAGGCCTGAAGCTAAGCCAATTAACTGCCCCTACACTGGTGAAAAGCTGCTTTTGATTCCCGCACTGAATCCCGATGTAGCCATCATTCATGTTCACCGCTGCGATGCATATGGAAACGCCCAGATTGATGGGCTTCAATTCATGGATATCGATCTTGCACTCGCGGCCAATAAGGTGATTCTGACAACTGAAAGAATCATTTCAAACGATCAGATTAGACGCTCGCCGGAGCATACGAAAATACCGTTCATTTGTGTTGATGCCGTGGTAGAGGTGCCATTTGGTTCTGCTCCTCATGAATGCTATGGGCTTTATGAGCCAATGATGAGCCATATGGAAGCCTACGTTCAGAGTGTGAATGCCAACCCAGTCGAAGGAATGAAAGCGTATCTAGATAAATATTTTTTCGAGCCAAACTCGTGGAATGAATATCTTGAGTTGATTGGTCTGAATGAAGTCCTCGAGGCGCAACAATTGGGTCGGAGTTTCTACAATGATTGATGCCGCTAATTATACAATAGTAGAAATTCTGACAGTTTTAAGTGCACGCCAACTGCGTGATGGCCAGGTCGTATTCGCCGGAGTTGGAGTGCCACTTTTGGCTGCAACGCTTGCTCAGAAGTTAGGCTGTCCTGGACTAACTATTTTGTTTGAGGGCGGCGTAGTTGGCGCGCTTGTCGAGGCTGGTAAATTGCCGCCTTCAACAAATGACCAGCGCTGCGCCCGAAAGTCCAACATGGTGCTTGGAAGTACTGATGTTTTACTGCTGCTGCAACGGGGGTATGTCGATGTTGGGTTTATGGGCGGGGCCCAAATAGACCAATATGGCAACTTGAACTCTTCCTTTATTGGCGATCCTGCAGCGCCAAAAGTACGACTTCCAGGCACAGGTGGTGGAAATGACATTTCAAGTCTAACTAATATGATTGTGGCAATGAAGCATGAGAAGCGACGTTTTGTCGAAAAAGTAGATTTCATCACCAGCCCTGGTTTCATTCGTGGTGGTAATACCCGCACAGAAAGCGGGTTGCCTTGTGGAGGAATGTTCCGCGTGATTACAGAGCTTGCAGTTTTTGGATTCGATATGGAGACTAAAAAAATCCAAGTTATGTCCTTGAATCCAGGCGTCTCGCGCGAAGAGGTGCAAGATAATACCGGATTTTCACTCCGCTTCGATGGAAATCTCACAGTTAATCAAGCACCCTCTGAAGTTGAACTCAAAACACTCAGGCAGCTAGATTCTGAGCACCTGTTTATTGCTTAGATTAAACATTCAGGAGTCTCCCCAATGACAAAGCTATCTAATACGTTCGGCATTGCCGCAAGAAACTTTATGGCCTACCCTGAAATGCCAAATGTACAGGAACTTATCGAATACGGCATACGTGCTGAAGAACTTGGTTTCGATTCAATCTGGGTCTGGGATCACATTCTGCTTGGCGTTGACCCCACTTTCCCAATTGTCGACTCGCTGACTGTACTGACAGGAATAGCTGCACGTACTTCAAAGATTCAGATGGGTACAGGTATTCTTGTATTGCCTCTACGCAACCCTGTTATTTTGGCAAAACAACTTTCGTCAATGGATCAATTATCCCAAGGACGCCTTTGCATGGGCATGGCTTCTGGCTGGTATAAACGTGAATTTGATGCCGTTGGCGTTCCGTTCAACAAACGCGGGAAAATTATGGATGAGAATTTAGAAATTATGCGTCGCCTTTGGACTGAAGAAAGGGTGACTGGAGAGTACACTAATCATAGCCTGTCAAATGCAGTAATGTATCCAAAACCCCATCAATCAGCTATTCCAATTCTAATCGGTGGTTACGCAGACCGAGTGCTGAAGCGTGCAGCTGTTGAAGGTGACGGGTGGCTAACATATTTCTACCGAGCAGAAGATTTCAAAAAGTCGTGGGATAAGATCCGTAGTTTTGCAGAAGAATCTGGTAAAGATCCGGACGTACTTCTGAACGCCTCACAATTGCCAATCATGGTTGGTGAAAGCAAAGAAGCCATTCAGGGCGACATGTTGGACTGGCTCAATAAAGAATGGGACTTTCCGGAAAACAGCGATTGCACTCGTGAAAGCGCAATTATGGGCTCGGTGGACGAATGTGTCGCCCAACTACGTGAGCACATCGAATTGGGTGTCCAGAAAATCATCTTTGTCCCTTATAAATACCAGAAAAAACAAGTCGATCTCATTGCCAATGAGATCGTTCCAAAACTGAAAGCTCTCGCCAAATAAAGCTGCAACTAAATAGATTTTTGGCTCAATCAGCCAGACCTTTGAAGCAGTTGAAAATCAACATGCAGATATACCAAAGTGGAAAAATAACAATGATAGATCAAAATCGCAGCAAGATCCTAGAGAAAATTGATGAATCGAAGGACGATGCAATCAAGCTTCTTCAAGAAATGGTTGCCATCCCAAGTGTTACTGGTGACGAAGCCGCAATTCAGGAGTTTTTGTCCGATTACATGCAGAAAATCGGGCTCGAAGTGGATATGTGGGATACGGATTGGGAAGAATTGAAAAAACACCCAGGATATCGTCCGGTTACCCGTGGATACGAAGGACGGCCAAACATTGTTGCAACCCTTAGGGGAAGTGGTGGCGGAAAATCATTACTTCTGAACGGACATACTGATGTAATACCTGTTGGTGGTGGAGAAGGTTGGAGCGATGACCCTTGGTCCGCAAAGATTGAAAATGGCAGAATTTATGGCCGCGGCTCTTGCGACATGAAAAGTGGTGTTGCAAGCCATATTCTGGCTGTGCAATATCTCAAGGAGTTGGGACTAACACCGAAAGGTGATGTGCTGATCAATGTTGTCATCGACGAAGAGGTCAGTGGGCACGGAACGCTCGATACCATTATTCGAGGGTATGAAGCTGACGCTGGCATTTCTGGGGAAACCAGCGATCTTCATGTGCAACCCGCATGCATCGGCCGCATCTGGTTTGAAATTGAGATTCATGGTAAACCAGCAGGTATTCAAAACCGATACGAAGGCGTTAGTGGCATCATGCTTGGCAGAATCATCGCTGATGCTGTTCAAGAACTCGAAGATTGGCGAGTTGCTACGGTAAAACACCATTTGTATCCGAATGCGCTTGATTCACTTCCGTGCATAATAGGCACCTTTCAGGCAGGAAATTACCCAAGTGCTTTTCCTGCGAGTGCAAAATTAACCGGTAGTATTGGCACAGTGCCCGGTGAAGACCATGAAGGTGTCAAGCAGTCTCTAATACAAAAAATTGCAGAAATTGCCACGAAAGACGAATGGATGAAAGACAATCCACCGATTGTTCGGTTTGTCGGTTACGATGCAGAGGCATCAGAAATTGCAAACGATCACCCTATCGTAGATCTCGTAAGCAGCGCGTATACAGAAGTGACCGGCAATCAAGCAAAGATCAGTGGGCGACAAGGCGCTGCTGATACGCGTTTTTTAAACAAATATGCTGATACGCCAACTGTCATTTTTGGGCCAGGGTCTACTGCAATCATGCACTCAAATGACGAATATGTTTCCATCGAAGACTACGTGACATCGATAAAGGTAATGGCGCTAAGCATTTACGACTGGTGCAATTCACCCGCAAAAACATGAAGTTAAGATGTCAAACTGGCATAAAAAAAGCAAATCATTGGCGCCTAGACGACCAATCGTTCAAACGAAGCTTTAAGAATAACTATAATAGGTAGCACCCTCGGATTTAGTTCTGAAAGAGTTCTAGGCTTTTCGTGATCTTGAATTGGTCCTATTTTTCAAGACAGCTTTGCGGCTTCGCCAAGATGCATCAGTTTTCTGTTCATGCCGCTTTTCGTGTTTCCATTTTGTCGAAGTAGGCGGCGTCCAGTAGGTGCTTGTCGAGCACTGTGTGATGTCGCTCAGGGTTATAAAAGCCGATCCAGCCATAAATGATCCGTTTGGCTTGGCAGCCGTCAGTGATTTCATGCAGGTAAACGGCCTCCTGTTTGAGGGAACGCCAGACCCGTTCGATGAAGATGTTGTCCAAGTAGCGGCCTCCGCCATCCATTGAAATTTTGATCTCGGCCCTGGTCAGCGTCTTGATCCAATCCGATCCCGTTATTGGCTACCCTGATCTGTGTTCATGATCTTAGGTTTGCCCTACTTGACGATGGCCTCTTCCAAAGCCCCAACGCAAAAGCTCGCATCCAGCGTGTTCGAAAGCCGCCACGACAGGACCTTGCGCGTCGCCCAGTTCATGATTGCTGCCAGATACAGAAAGCCGTTCCTTACTGGAATGTAGGTGATGTCGCTGCACCAGACCTGATTGGGTCGCGTGCTGGCCAGCTTTCGTAGCAAATAGGGATAGATCAGATGTTGTGGGTGCTTTTTGCTGGTGTTTGGCCCCTTATAGATGGCCTGCAGCCTCATGATACCCATAAGACGGCGTACACGATGTCGCCCTGCGATGAAACCTGACTAGGGTAAATACGCTGCGATCTGGCGACTGCTAAAGAACGGGTATTTGGTGAATATCCGGTCAATCTCGTGCATCAGGTCAATCGTGGCCTGATCAAAGCCAACTGGTGTGTAATAGACCGAGGAACGGCTGATCTGGAGCAACTTGCACTGACGCGGCAGGCTGAGATCGGTGTTACCCTTACGGATCATCTGGCGGCGTTCAGACGAGCTCATCGCTTCAGCCCTTGTGACAAAAAATCGGTTTCCACCGCCAGTTGCTCAATATTGGCGTGAAGCTCTTTTATCTCGCCGTCCTTGGTCTCAGCTTTCTTAGCCTTGTCGGAAAATAAACTGGCCATACCTTCCATCGCTTGGCGCTTCCACGTGCTCACTTGCGTCGGATGAAGCTGCCGTTTAGCGGCAATCTCTTGAACCGTCTCATCTCTACGCAGTGCTTCAAGCGCAACTGTCGCTTTAAACTGGTCTGAAAAGTTCCGTCTCTTTGTCATTTCACCATCCATCCATTTGGGTTGGATAAATCTTAGCACCCTGTCCAAATTTGTCAGACCACTTCATCTCATTGCCTACAATATGGGAGTCATTCGGTTTAAGTTTTTAAGTTCTGTTGGAAATATAACATCTCGCCTTGAAAGGTAAAACTCCAATAGACTACTTTCAAGCAACTAAAACCAAAGCCGGATTGCTCCTCAAAGACATGGCCATAAACATTCAGCAGTCTCTTCTTGATTTTTGGTTGAATTAGTCTTATCATACTAATAACAAGATGTTTGCTACATGTATTGTTAGGACAAAACGTGCGCCATTTTACTCTCCCTTCAGATATTGTCGACAGCGCCATTTTAGAAAAAACCGTGAGCTATCTAAAAGCTGCAAAAATCCGCCTTCCAACGTTTGAAGAGCTGGCAGAGCCAGCCATGAATTTGACTAGGAATACGCCGGACGATACTGACATCAATGCGCCTAATGTTGAGAACCTTAACCGTATTCATTGGTATAATGCGCCAAACGAGGGCGGACTAGTAGATGTTCCGGACCACTTTATCCTAACCAAGGAAGTAACTGGCGTTGACGCGCCAATTATTGTGATGAACGGTGGCAACTTTCCGATGATTGGAGCTCATAAAGTACTTCCTGCGTATGCGTGCTTAGTTGTTCGGTTGATTTCCGGGCAATTTGATCCCAATTACCACCGCGCAATTTGGCCTTCGACTGGAAATTATTGTCGGGGTGGCGTGGCTATATCCAAAATTCTTGGATGTAGAGGTGTAGCTGTGTTGCCTGAGGGTATGAGCCAAGAACGCTTTGACTGGCTGGAAGACTGGGTCGGTGATCCAGCAGACATCATTCGCACGCCAGGCAGTGAAAGCAATGTTAAGGAAATTTACGACAAGTGTGCCGAGCTTTCTGCTGAACCAAGCAATGCAATTTTAAACCAATTCTCGGAGTTCGCAAACTATTTGGTGCATTACAAAGTAACGGGTACGGCTATAGACCATGTATTTTCTGTAGTTAAAGGAGATTCTGATCTTAGCTTAGCTGCATTTGTCGCAGGAACTGGCTCATCAGGCACGTTGGCATCCGGCGATTACCTAAAGAAGTTGCACGGAACGAAAATTGTGGCAATGGAGGCCAGAGAATGCCCAACTATGTTGTTGAACGGATATGGCGAGCACAATATTCAGGGTATTGGCGACAAGCACATCCCACTCATCCATAATGTGATGAACACAGATTTTGCAGTAGGTATTGGCCATGAAAGCTGTGACCACTTGAGTGTTTTATTCAATACTAAGGTTGGCCAAAAATATCTTAATAAGCGTTGGGGTTTCCCAAAACAGTCAATCAAAGCACTGAGTCGCCTGGGGCACTCGGGCATTGGTAATTTGTTGGCTTCCATCAAAACCGCTCGTTACCTTGGTCTGGGTAAAGATCAAGCTGTCGTCACAATTGCGACCGACAGCGGCGCTTTGTATAAAAGTGAGCGAGAGTCCACAGAAATCGACGATTTTCCTCACGGTTTCGATATGATCGCCGCCGGAGAAGTCTATGCGCAGCATCTTCGAGCCGTTTCGTGTGACTACATTCAAGAATTGAGCCATCAAGACCGCTGCCGAATTTTCAATTTGGGATATTTTACATGGGTCGAGCAACAAGGCGTTTCACTAGAAGATTTTGATGCTCGTCGTCATCAGAGCTTCTGGAACGGTCTCACCGAGGGAATACCTCGCTTAGATGAGTTGATCACTGAATTCAATTGCAAAACTGGTATGCCATAATGATCCGCTGGCAAGTTTTGCCGACCTTGGTAGGTAAGATCCACCTTTTTTACTACAGGCCGTGAATTAGTTAATTTAATTTTTAAAAAAATAGTCCAACCATTTTACAACAGGTAGTTATGCAGTCATTTCTAAGTCGCAATGCGCTGATATTGAAGGTGGAATACACTGTCCAAAAATGAAGTCCGTTGTGGTTTTTATTGAGTTTGCAACAGACCTAGAGACGATTATAATCTGACAAAGATACTTGAAAAATACAGGAGCAAAATAAAATATCTATCACCGGCCAAACCAATTTTCAAAGACGCATAGCCACGCAAACCTCTACTCTTTTTTCAAACAATATTTGCCACACAGTTGACGATTTAACGCATAAAAAGAGGGTTATATCGAACGTAGTAGGGAAAATCGCTCATCCAAGTTGCGATCTTCCACTGAAAGATGCCAGTATCTGGAAACTCTACCCGATCATGGCGATTATGTTTGTCATTGGCGCACATTTGATGCTAAGCGCTCCGCTATTGTGTTGCAAGGCGGTGCTGCCATAGCAATGATCGAGGAACTATATGGTTACTGGAAAACTTTCGAAAATTTTTAGCCACAGTCAGGTGCCGCTCTACATTCAATTAGCATCGACCCTTCGTCGACGCATAGAAAAAGGTTTTTGGAAAAAAGGCGATAAAATATCAACTCTTGACGAATTAGTAGTGGAGTTTGATGTTGGTCGTGTCACTGTACGTCAAGCTATAGATCTCCTACAAGAAGAAGGTCTAGTTAAACGACAACAAGGGAAAGGTACCTTTGTCGTCAAGCAAATTAAAAAAGAACAGTGGTTAAAGTTGGAAGTGAGTATGTCTTCAATGCTGGAGACTCTTTCAGACAACAAACCAAAGTTTTTATCATCCAAGTCTCCAATCTTACCACCACAACTCAATTCAGAAGAAGGAAAGCTTGCGGATGAGTATGTTTGCATGGAGAGTGTACAATTCAGGGATAAAAAGCCCTATGGAATAGTGAAAGTACACCTGGATAAATATATTTTTGAATTAGCCCCTGAATCCTTCCATAAAAACCTAACTTTAGCCGTACTTCCCCAACTTGAAAGCTTGAAAATAAAGCGAGCACACCAAACCCTGATTATCGGCACAGCCGACACAGAAACCGCACAATTACTCGACACTGGTCTGAATGCACCAACAGCAGAAGTGCATTGCGTCGTCACTGATGAGAATGACGTTGCGATATACGTCGCCGATATTATTTACCGTGG
>MDTF01014382.1_pt1 | contig 18819 bp, 15 predicted proteins | sample 811191 | NCBI WGS metagenome assembly MDTF01 (sample SAMN05326649, study PRJNA326480) | marine metagenome | isolation source: seawater | place: Southern Ocean | collected 2011 | reverse complement strand
TTTTTATGGCCGATGGATGTGGTTGGGAAATCCAATGTCAGCCTCGATGGCCGTTGGGGGGAATACCCCCAAGCATATAAAGGAATGTTGATTCCTGACTTTCCAAATTTGTTCTGCCTTTATGGCCCGAACACTAACATCGTCCACGGTGGCAGCATTATTTATAACACTGAATGCCAAGTTCACTACATTATGCAGTGTCTGCTGCTTATGATGGAGCAAAGGGACAAGCTTCTGGAGATCCCCCAGGGGGCGACCGACGAATACAATGAGGAGGTTCAGACTCTCAGCAAGAATCTTGCCTGGGGTCACCCTGGAGTGGAAAGTTGGTACAAGAACTCGGATGGGAAGGTGGTTAATAATTCACCCTTTAGTAACTTAGAATACTGGTCTCGCACCCATGATGCCGAACCCGACACCTATCGAATGGATTAGACCCAAGGGCTTCTAGTCAGTATTTCCAGTCAGGACAAGAGGTCTGAACAGGACATGGATTCAAGCGCGGTGAGTGCTCGGCCGAGCATTGTTGTTCCAAGTTCCACACCTCGCTCGTTACCCTGGTCAAGGGTGCCACAGATTGCGACCGGTGTGATCATGGTCACCAGCATGTTGTACCGGTACTGCTCGATACATTCCTCAAAACTGTAGCCCTCAACCCCTCTGTCTTTGAGTATGTCGTGATAGTGTTTTAAAGCCTTCTGCTCAGATTCACCCCGCAGCGCAGCGTCGCACCCGCCAGCGCTGAAATAGGCAATGTCGTGCGTGCCATTTCCGCCCATTGTGTTTTGCCAGTCAAAGGCAATAATATCGGGATCATCCGACGACCCTGTCAGGAAGACGTTATCCACACGGTAATCCCCATGAATAATAGTCGGCTCACCTCCCATCGCATGAAGGAAAAGATCTATATACTGCTCACCTATTTTGCGAACGATATCTGCACGGTCACCACTAAAATAGTCCGGAAATCGTTCTATCGTCGGCTCAATACCCGGCCGAAGTATTCTATCGCGCCTGAATAGAATCGTTTTCATGTCTACCTGGTAATTCAACCAGTCAAATTCAGCAGCCCGACCCCAGAAGGTTGCATGAAGCTCCGCCGCTCTACCAAAGGCAACTAAGCGCTCTTTTTCAGTACAACCCTGCAATTGATCACCAGCTTTCTCGTCGCCAAGGTCTTCCAATACCAGCAGAAAATCCTGGGTAACCGGATCAACCGATGCGTACAAACAACGCGGAATCCTGATCGGGGTTTCCTGTGCAAGATGCAGATAAAAATTAATCTCGTTTTTGTAAAAGTTAAGCCCTTTAGACAACACGCTGTTTTCGCTTCGAGCAACGCATTTGACGATAACAGTCTCTTTTCGGCCAGACTCAAGCGTAAGGTGGCCTCGCGCAATCGAGGACATCAACCCAACGCCTTCGCCCAAACCGTGGATCTCAACATCCGTTATCTTTTCAGGATAGAAGTGACCGATAGTTTCATTCGCTACCCCTTCGGTAAATTCTTCGTAACGCTCAATCACTAAGGGCATATCTTTACCTATAAAATAATTGAAAAACCTTATCCTGATCTGCCTATTTTTCACCCATCTAAAAAATCGTTAGCGCCCTAGCTTAATGAACTTCCTTACCAAAAATTATTACGGCAGATGCTTACTAAGCTATTTTACATTACGCATACCCATCAACTCTCAACCATCTAAGCTCCAGGATCAACCTCTAAGATGGATTCACCTTGGCAAATCCGTCTATCATCTGTTTAATGAGTGCGGAGGTGAACTATCAACGAATATGACTACATTATTGTAGGGGCAGGATCTGCAGGCTGTGTACTGGCTAATCGACTCTCTGAAAACCCCGACAACCGGGTACTCCTATTGGAGGCAGGCGGTAATGACCTGCATCCTTATATAGGAATACCCAAGGGCATTGCAAAACTCGTTCAACATCCCCGTTTCACGTGGACGTTCCCCATCAAGCAACCTAAAAAACCTGGCCTTCCTGCAACCGAGGTCTGGATTCGAGGTAAATCTCTGGGTGGTTCCAGCTCGATCAACGGAATGATCTATTCTCGCGGGCATCCACAAGACTATGAAGAATGGAACACCCTGGGCGGTCCGGGTTGGGGCTGGCAAGATATTAAGGCCGCGTACCGCCAAATTGAGTCACATGAACTTGGGGAAGCTGATCACAGAGGAGGATCCGGCCCGCTTCCGGTCTCAACGGGAAAATTCAGGTACCCAATCGCCGAACAGCTGATTGAAGCCGGTGTCCAATTCGGTCTTGAGCGCAAAGAAGACCTAAACGACGAGACCCTTGAAGGTGTCGGTTACTACAATCACAATATCAAAAATGGTCGCCGAATGAGTGCTTCACGCGTTTTCCTGAAGCCTGCAATGAAGCGCCCCAATCTCACCGTCATAACCCACGCCCACGCCAACAAAGTTAACTTTGTGGATGGCAGAGCTGTCAGTATCGATTGTGAAGTTGACGGTTCACCAATGACATTTCAGTCTCGAGGTGAGATTATTCTCAGTGCGGGCGCCTTGCTTTCACCAAAACTATTGCAGCTATCCGGCATCGGCCCAGGAGCTCTGCTTAACTCACTTGGCATCGACATCATTCATGACAGCCCCCACGTCGGGCGAAAGCTAAGGGAGCACCTTGGCTTTTCAATGCCTCATCGATTAAAAAAAGGCAAGGGCATCAACCACCTTCTCCGTGGGCCGGGCCTTGTAGCCAGCGTGTTGCAATACTACTTGACACATACCGGGCCAATGTCAACCGGGCCTTTTGAAATAGGCGCATTTGTTCGCTCCATGCCTGGTGCCAATAGACCAGACACGCAGCTTTATTTGGGCGCCTTCACCTATGCCCGATCGGACGATAATTTTCCGGTGCAACTAAGCAAGCCGGACAGCCAGCCTGGCATTACTATTTATGGACAGCTACTTAATCTAACGAGCGAAGGCGAAATTAGTATTGAAAGCATTGACCCAAAGAAACCACCAGCAATCAAGCCTAATTGGCTGAGTACAGACTATGACCGTAAAGCGGTTGTCGCGATGGTTCGCACCATGCGCAAGTTTGCGCAACAGCCCGCCGCTGCGGACTATTTTGGTGAGGAACTGATCCCTGGCGAAGATTGCCAAAGCGATGAACAAATACTGGAGGCGGTACACAACTTGTCGACCAGCGGGCTTCATGCCACCGGCTCCTGCCGAATGGGGACGGATGAAAAGTCAGTGGTCGACAACCAGCTCCGAGTTAGAGGAGTGACCGGGCTTAGAGTCGCAGATTGCTCCATCATGCCCGCATTACCCAGCGGTAATACCAACGCGCCCGCTATGGCAGTTGGTTGGCGAGCCAGCGATATCATCCTGACCGGGGGGATTTAGCCCTTCCTGCAACACCATATAAGGACAACCAGACTATTAACTCTAAACACCTTCTGCGGCAGCGATTTATCTTCATGACCGCGCTGATATTCGCTGGAGAAGCCGTTTATGCAATACCATTTCATGTCACTCGCTTCTTCCGGCCAACAGTGCTCGAAGTCTTCGACCTTACGGCGACGGAGTTAGGCGCAGCCCAGGGTATCTACGGTGTCGTTGCCATGATCGCCTACTTCCCGGGTGGTACATTGGCTGACCGGTTCCCTGCACGCAAGCTCCTAGCTTTCTCGCTCTGGTCAACCGCACTTGGCGGGGTCTATATGGCCAGTTTTCCCAGCTACATTGGATCTATCTGGCTTTGGGCATTTTTTGGGATCACCACTATCCTGTTTTTTTGGGCTGCTCTTATCAAGGCGACTCGCGACTGGGGCGGCAACGACACTCAGGGCAGAGCATTCGGACTGTTGGATGGTGGGCGTGGACTATTGGCAGCCTTGCTAGCGTCAGCAGGTGTTTTGATTTTCAGCATGACATTCCCAGAAGATGCCGCTACCGCCTCCCTACAAGAAAAACAGGACGCACTGTTTCAGGTCATTTGGGGTTACAACATCGTTACCGCAATGGCTGGCGTTTTTGTCTGGTTCGCTATCCCAGACATCCATCCTTCTAAGACCAATGGCAATGAACACTCACCCGATGACACCATTTCAAAGCACATCGTTGCGGTGCTCAGGATACCTGCGGTATGGATGCAGGCAGTTATCCTGCTTTGCGCCTATGTTGGCTGGAAGGGATTTGAACAATACTCACTGTTTGCTGTCGAGGCTTACGGAATGAATGAAGTGGATGCAGCGGCAATTGTGGCCATTGGTGCCTGGCTTCGTCCCGTGGCGGCGCTGGGGGCTGGCATGCTTGGTGATCGATACAGTGTATCCAGGATGCTTGCTTTGTCTTTTTTACTTTTGCTTGCCTCAGACCTCTTTTTCGCATTTACGACCCCCATAGCAGGTGCAGCCTGGATCCTCCTCGGCAACATCCTGATAGCGTCAACAGCGATATTTGCAATGCGTGGCCTGTATTTTGCGTTGTTCGAGGAAGCAAGAGTGCCGCTTGTCATGACCGGCACCGCGGTTGGCCTTGTCTCAGTCATCGGCTATACACCAGATATCTTCGTGGCACTGGTCGCCGGCATCATGATCGATGCCAACCCAGGAGTGGTAGGCCACCAGCACTTTTTCATGTTTCTCTCAGCATTTGCAGCGATCGGACTTGCAGTCAGCTTCGCCTTGATACGGTCGTTGAATCAAAACAAAGCTAACCAAGACTAATCCTATTCCATCGAACATATCTTACTGGTCAGGCGAGCCAATTCCCCTTCGGACAGGTACTCATCTGTTTCATAGTATTGCAGTGGTTGATTTCTGCTCATTTAACACTGTTAAGTGATGGGGTTATTTGCACCAACGGCATAGACATGACGTGCCCCTTTCGTAATTAGAGAGTGTCGCCGACTCAGGCAGGCGCAACTTATCAACATCGACAGGAGTCGATTAAGGAATAGTTAGAACTTAATAGATTTCAATTTAGCAAAGAATGAATCGAAGAGAACTACCTATTAAAGCGACGAATTCGCCCCTTGAAGGATGGGCCGTCCTGAGCAGATGGCGCAACGTCTAATTTCGACTGCAGAAACCCTGACGCTAGCATTGCATTGCTGAACTTCGCGGCATTTCCCCTTCCAGGATCGACAATAATGACTTCACACTTTTCCCTGGCATGCCGATTAACGAAACCTGATAGCAGCATGGCGTGATCCGGCTGATACAGAACATCACTGCCAACGATTAGGTCATACTCTCCGAGACTGGTATTTTTTTGCTCCCAGCCTGAGCGCACAAACGGAATAGCGCGTCCTTCATTTAGGTCGACATTCAGCTGGAGATAGGACTCCGCCTCAGGATGATGATCTGTTGCCGTTATATCCGCTACCCTAGAATTCAACATCAAACTTGTTAGCCCTACACCGCAGCCAACCTCCAGAATGCGCTTACCCTCAATATCAAACGTTTCCATCAACCGAGCGAGAACCTGAGATGACTCCCAGATGACTCCGAAAAGAGGCCATATTGCTTCTGGAACACCCAGTTTTTGAGCGACGCCATTTGGATCGCTGAATTGCTGTGTGTCGCGCAGAGTTCTTACATGGATATCTGAACCTTCAAACTCAATTGTCTGGTATCGATACCTTAATTGACTGGGTTCCGGGATAAGATCACATCTTATAGAGGTACTTAACAGTACTACTTAGCTTTGACGATTGCGACCGCTTAAGGGTCCAGCCAGTAAAATCGCTTGCTTTACGTGATTTCGCAACCTAGACTGCGCGCGCTGGTCCTTGATCAGCCACGTCATGTTGATTTGATAGCACTGGGTACCCCAGTCGCCCCTCACCTAGAGACCAGCCAGGCTAGTAACGCCACTGCCTCAACTCTTTATGTCGTCCAGCGCGTTTTCGCGCCCCAACATCGCAACAATTGCGATGAATTACATCATTGCGCCCGAAAAATGGCGCCAGGAAAGAATATGAGTTTTAATGAACTTGGCTTGTCCGAGCCACTACTAAAAGCGATATCCGAAAGCGGATATACAGAGCCAACCGCCATCCAATCAGCGGCTATTGGGCCAGTCCTTGCCGGAAAAGACTTGATGGCATCCGCTCAAACCGGAACCGGTAAGACAGCAGCCTTCACGTTACCACTCCTAGAAAAACTAGGCCAAATTGAAAACCCCGGCAATCAGCCGCGCGTTTTGATCATCACACCTACACGAGAACTCGCGGCCCAAATCGAAGCATCAGCAAACACCTACGGGAAGCACACAACGCTTCAATCACTGGCTGTGTTTGGTGGCGTTAAGATAGGACCACAGATCAAGAAATTGCGCCAGGGTATAGACATACTTGTGGCGACGCCCGGTCGTTTACTAGACCTAAGTCAACAGGGCGCAGTAAGCCTTAAGAACATCAACGTGCTGGTACTTGATGAAGCAGACCGTATGCTGGACATGGGATTCATTCCTGACATCAAACGCATCCAAAAGCTGCTGCCCGATAACAAACAAACATTGATGTTCTCAGCGACCTACTCGCCAGAAATCAGAAAACTGGCCCACGACTATCTGTCAAACCCGGTTGAAGTCAATGTCACACCAAAAAATGCCGCCGCCCATACCGTCGAACAGGTCCTGCACCCGGTAGACAAGAGCCGGAAATCCGCACTGCTTCAGCACCTGGTGCACCTAAACGGCTGGTCGCAAGCACTCGTGTTTTCAAAAACTAAGCACGGAGCAAACAAACTCACCCGCGATCTGGTAAGAACAGGGGTTCGTGCCGCGGCCATTCATGGCAATAAAAGCCAGGCCCAAAGAACTAAAGCGCTTGAAGACTTCAAACGCGGCAAGGTTGAGATACTCGTAGCGACTGATATCGCCTCCAGGGGGATCGATATCTCTGAGTTGCCAATGGTCATCAATTTTGATCTGCCTCATGTGCCCGAAGACTATGTACACCGTATTGGCAGAACAGGCCGGGCCGGGACGACAGGCAACGCGATCTCTCTTGTCTGCGCGGACGAAGCCAAACAGCTTCGGGATATTGAACGAGTAATCAACAAACCTCTGGAGCGCGTCGAGATAGAAGGTTTCGAACCTGACCATGCTCTGCCCGTGTCCAGGCCCGGTAACGACCGATCAGGAAACAGGTCTGGCTCTTCAAGGAACAACAGTTCAAGGGGCAACGGTTCGAACGGCAATAGTCGAAATCGTCCTAGGGGCAATCGGAATTCATCTTCCAGTGCCAGAACAAACAGGCAGGCGTCCGCTTAGTTAGGTCTTGTACACAGGGAAAGGATGGCGTGTCTACTTCGGCTTCTTTACCTAAGCAAACCGTCGCCCTGGACTCTCTCTTTTAGAGTTTAGCACCACAAAAAAAGATGGCCCCTTTAAACAAAGGGGCCATCTTTTCCCCCGCTCGATTTCTGCTATTACCTCAACTTCTGAAAAGTCAGGAATAGAGACAGGTTCTTCATCGACCTTATAGATGGTACTTATTAGTAACCTCTAATTAGCGCTGATCCGAGAAACGCTAAGATTAAATAGCCCGACTCTCGCTGGATGTATCGCAGTTAAACCCTAAATAAGTTTGCGGGAAGGCCGTATAGCAAAGCCGATTAAAAGAAGCGTATCATTCTGTCCGCCTAACCCTTGGTTCATGGGATGATGATATTCAGATCGAGCGCGGTGCGCTCAACAAAGTGACTACTTAAAATAATGACTTTTAAAAAAATTTATGACCGCGCGGTTAACAGAAAAGGTGAGCAGGGTCTTACTGCTTCGCTGCCAAGAGTGAAATCTCACCAAGCTCTTATAAGCGCTACCGATAATGCCTATTTTTCAGAAATGACCAAATGCGTATTTCGGTCAGGGTTCGTTTGGAAGGTTGTCGAGAATAAATGGCCCGGCTTTGAGACGGCGTTTGCAGGATTTAATCCCAAAGCAGTTGCCAATTTCAGTGATGAAAGAGTGGAATCACTAGCCCAGGACACATCAATCATCAGGTATATGACAAAAATTTTAGCGACCCGGGAGAACGCTAAATTTATCTTAGATATTATTTCGGAATACAAAAATTTTGGGCGGTTCCTGGCAGACTGGCCGGAAGATGACATCGTCGGCCTGCTACTTTATCTGAAGAAAAACGGCAGCAGACTTGGGGGACACACAGGACAGTACTTCCTTCGGTTTATTGGCAAGGACACCTTCATGTTCAGCAAAGATGTTGTAACTGTTTTGATCGCTGAAGGGATAGTGGATAAGGAACCAACCAGCCAGCGCGATTTGCGCGCCACACAGGAAGCTTTCATTAACTGGAGGGAGGAAACCGGGTTGCCGTATAGCCACCTTAGCCGAATCATGGCTGCTTCAGTTGGCGCGTCTACCTGAAGGGCAGTTGAACTCACCCGACTGAGGCAAGAGACATCGCCACCAGCGCCCGTTGTCGCCAGACCTAACCCATCACTCCCATTCTCCCCTCTGCCTGGACGGCATCCCCCATCAGCCTAATTGCCTGGCTCGAACAGATAAGGCTCTAGCGACGCCTGCGCTTCGATACGAATCTTGTGCCAGGTACCCCCGCCGTAGTACGCCAAACTTCCTGGCTCCGCATTGCCCTCATCGTTGTAATAGGAGATACAGTCACGCAGAGGAGCAGAATTGATATCGGCATTTCGACAATGCGCGGCATAACGATCCTCTGGCTCTTGGTGAACATCCACTATCTTCGCTCCCTGCTCCCGCATGGTCGACAACATCCAAACAATGTAATCACCATGCTCTTCGATCGCATTGGTGAAATTGAAACTTCCCCCGCCTCCCTGAGGACCAGAAACGATAAACAGATTCGGGAACCCATGACTTTGAATACCCAGAAAAGTTTTTGTACCCTCTGATTGCCACTTACCGTTCAACGTCTGTCCATTACGACCCTCAATCATGTTGAAAGTCGAGGTCGCCATCCACTGAAACCCTGTGGCGTAGATTAAAACATCCAACGCGTATTCGACTCCGTCATGCACAATACCAGCTTCAGTGATCTCGCGAACGCCGTGGGGAGCAGTATCTACAAGCGTGACGTTAGGTCGATTGAATGTCGGCAGATATTCGTCGTGGAACGTCGGCCGCTTACAGCCGTATGGATAATAAGGTTTTAGCGAGGCGGCGGTTTTTGGGTCTTCAACTATCACATCAACCCTAGCCCTGATCTGCTCCATAATCCGAAAGTTAGATTCAAGATTTTTTTGAATCATTGCCTCTGGAGACAATTGTCCGACATGCTCCTTACGCTCCTTGAAGTCAGGCACTTTACCTGCCAGGTAGTCATCATTAGCTTTCATGGCAGTTCGGCCTGCAGATATCTTTGCGAACCTCGCTCGTCGCGCCTTCGCCCAACCTGGCTCGTCTGCCCAAGTATCTCTTTCCTCCTGTGTCGTTTCCCTTTGATCTCTTACATCGACAGACGACGGCGTCCTCTGGAACACATAAAGTTCACCTACTATTTTTGAAAGCTCCGGCACAGCCTGGACCGCAGTCGCACCGGTTCCAATAATACCTACACGCTTACCTTTTAGATCAACATGATAGTTCCAACGTGAGGTGTGGAAAGCCTCCCCCTTGTATTTTTCCATGCCCTGAATCCGCGCGAGCTTTGGTGTTGTCAAAATTCCATTGGCCAAGATAACGTATCGAGCTTTCATCGAGTCGCCGCGATCTGTGGAAACAGACCAGCGACCCGACTCTTCATCCCATACCGTTTTTTCAACCGTTGTATGAAAAAGGCAGTGATCGTAAAAGCCAAACTTCTCTGCCAATTTCTGACAGTACTCTAGGATTTCAAATCCCGACGCGAACTTCATGGAAGGGACATAACCCATCTCTTCCAGCAAGGGAAGGTAGCTATATGCTTCGACATCGCAGGCAATACCGGGGTATCGATTCCAGTACCAGGTTCCTCCTACATCACCGCCTTTTTCACAAAAGCGCACATCGTTAAAACCCGCTTCCCTTAATTTGTGCCAGAGCAGCAACCCTGCAAAGCCTGCTCCTACCACCAAAATTTCGCACTCGTCATCAAGTACGTCCCGCTCAACAGGGTCAGCTGAATATACGTCCTCTAAATATTTACTGAAATCTCCTTCCATGGGCATATAGTCGGCTGCGCCACGCCTCGCCTCTTTAAAATCTCGGTACCGGGCTTGTTCTTCAGCGTTGAAAACTGCACCAACCGGAGGCTCCGGCAAATCCTTCAGCGCCGGGTCATCAACGACGGCATACCCACGACCAGAAATTTTGTCCGTCGCCGCTGCCGCTCGAGTATTAAATGTCTTAAATCCTGTTCCTGGGTCTACCTGGATCGTCATATAGTCCTGCTCTAATAAATGATGATTGCCACATGAGTACCGACGGCAATGATTTAATAAACCAGAGCGAGCGCTCCCCGTCAACAAATCCTAATGCCCGGGAAGACGGTTGAGGCTATCTCTACTAAGATAGAAGACATGGAACTATTCATTCATGAGCTCAATCAGTTGTCTGACTCGAAAAGAGCCGGATTGTTATTTGGCGCCCTGATCGTCGCTATTTTTCTCGAGTCGCTTATCCCCAGCATCGAATTCGGATATCGAAAGTTAGTGCACGTCGCTACCAACATGGTTTTCATACTCACTTCAGGCATCATCTCCCTCGGCCTTGCATTCCTTGCATACGGGGTTATAGATATCACACGCCTCAAGTTTGGGCTCTTTCATATCATAGACATCCCTTTATGGATGCAACTCGTTGTCTCACTAGCCCTTCTCGATCTCTTTGGGCAGTATCTAGTGCACGCCTGTCTACACCGATACAAGTGGCTGTGGAAACTTCACTTGGTGCACCACAGCGACACTACAGTTGATGCCAGCACTGGAACCCGCCACCACCCTGGGGATATTCTAGTCAGGGAGCTATTAATATTTGGCCTAATCGTATTCATCGGAATTCCAGCCGCTTTTTACGTTCTTTACAGGATTATTACGCCTATTTTCGCCTACTTTACTCACGCCAATATCCACCTGCCAACAGGCCTGGACCGGGCGCTCAGCTGGATCATCGTTACACCACAGATGCACAAGTTTCATCATCATTTCGAACGTCCTTGGACGAACAGCAACTACGGCAACATCCTTTCCTGCTGGGACCGGATGTTCGGTACCTTTGTCTATGCCAATCCTGATGACATCCGTTATGGACTGGATACCGTCGATGGGCAGCTCGACCTGAACCTTGCCTTTCAATTCGGCTTACCCTTCAACAAAACAACAAAAACCGACTACTAAATACGGGGAAAACTTTGGATTCACAACTTTCAGCCACCGATGAAACATTTCGAGAGAAGGTCAGATCGTTTCTCAATGAAAACCTCAGCGAGGAGTTACGTGAAGCCGGTCGCAAAAAGACCAGCATCTGGCAGGAAATAAACTCTGCCATGGCCTGGCAGAAGGTGTTGTTCGACAAGGGTTGGGTGGCGCCCGAATGGCCCGCAGAATATGGCGGGACTGACTGGTCACTGACGCAGAGATATATATTTTCCCAGGAGTGCGCCCGCGCAGAAACACCAAGTATATCTCCGATGGGATTGAAGATGTGTGGACCTATGCTAATCGGTTACGGAACCGAAAAACAAAAAAACTATTACCTGCCAAAAATTCTGTCTGGCGAACATATCTGGTGTCAGGGATATTCGGAGCCTGGCGCCGGGTCCGACCTAGCATCATTGAAGACTTTTGCTGCCAGTGACGGTGACGACTACATCGTTAACGGAACAAAAATATGGACCAGCTTTGCGCAACACTCAAATATGATGTTCGCACTGGTCAGGACGTCAACAGAAGGTAAGGTTCAACAGGGTATTTCGTTCCTGTTGATCGATATGGACACACCAGGAATAAAAATCGAACCCATCATCAATCTTGAAGGGTCACACGAACTAAACCAGGTATTCTTTGATGATGTAAGAGTTCCCAAGGTCAACCGGGTCGGTAAGGAAAATGATGGCTGGTCTGTTGCAAAGTATCTACTAGAGTTCGAGAGATTTTCAATTTCATCAATAGAGCTTCGACGACTTATTAACCGCACGCGACGTTTGGCTAATGAAACGGACACGACAGGAGGTTCGTTGGCTAGCGACCCGGCATTTTTAGGGAAACTGGCACAGTTAGAGATCAATACGCTTGCCATGGAGACATCAGAACAAAGAGTGCTGGCCAATCTTAGTGCTGGCAATCGGCCGGGCTCAGTTTCTTCCGTATTAAATGCCATTAGTGCAGAAACACTGCAAAAAGCCGACGAACTAGCCATTGAAGTCGCGGCGTACTACGGACTTCCCTACCAGCCAGCGGCACTTGAAGTAGGAGGCCCATCAGCTATTGGTTCCACAATGACGCTGCCCCTGATGCCAAGCTATATGAATAACCGGATGCGAACCATTGCAGGCGGATCGGCGGAGGTTCAACGCAATATTGTCGCTAAAGCTATCTTGGAATTATAACTCAAAGTCGTCTGATGAAAAATTACCGCTGCCAGAGAACTAAAGGGGCGACCAGAAAACGACAGGGCGCTAAAGCGTCATCATCAGAAATCCTGTCAGCGCGGCATTGTTAGGCGCCAGCGACGGACTAACCAGCGACTTCATCTCAAGAATGGCATTTCGGTAGCCCTCGTAAAACTCCCAACTTGGTCTTGGCTTGTATTCCAGATCCAGCTCCAGCTTCTGCACAATGTTCTTAGCAGTCGTTGGCTTCACAAAGACTTCTTTCTGCGGCCGGTAGTAAACCAAGCCGATTGTAACTAGGCTCCATTTGGCCATCTTCCTCTTTGCAAGGAACTCAACCACTTCGGCTAAACCTTTTTTCTGGTTCCCATGAAACAGTTTTTTGTAAGACGAGACGAGTCTTACACGATCATCCGAGTTCAGGTCATTTACCATGTCTCTGAATTTTGGTTTCTCGAACAGAGACACCATCGAAGATCGCGAAACAAGTTTAACCATGTTTTCCAGCAGCGCGTTGGGTTTGTCGAATTCCTTTTTCGCCAGAACTTGTTTGGCAAAGACAGTCATCTTGTCCATCCGATGGCGCTTACCAACTTTTTTAAGCCCGGCGTCTGCGAATCCATCAGGGTAAGACTGTAAGAAATGAGCCTCGGCGATCTTTAGCTTATTGAGATTCAAGAACCAGAGTCCATTCCCCTGATCATCGCAGACACCACTTCATAAGGCGTACAGGATGCACCCAAGGAAGCCGAATGATCCAGAAATACTGACTCACCGGACTCCCTGACTTTTCGTCTTAGATCAGGGTCTGTTTCGAGCAACCTTATAAATCTTTCGCCATTTTCGACACTCATGACTAACTCCCATTTTGTGGTCAATCCATCCTATACTGCAGACTATCGTTAGCACATGGAACCATCAACTGATAAGCGAGATCCTATGAGCATTATTCGACACCCTATTTGGCAGTATGCCTATTTTGTTGAAGACATTGATGAAGCGTGCAGGAAGTGGAACAAAATGGTTGGCGCGGGCCCGTTTCACGTGGTCCGGAGTCACGTAGCGGAGAACTTCCGATATCTGGGGGAGCACGTAGAAGCCGACGTCAGTTATGCGTTTGGGCAGGCGGGTCCTGCACACATCCAGTTCATCGCCCAGCATGACGATACACCCTCAATCTACCGAGACATGTACAAACCAGGCGACTTTGGTTTTCACCATATCGGATTGCTTATTCATGATGTCACGGCCGAGGTTAAGCGATTTAACGATGAAGGTTACGAAACAGCCTGCACCTTATGGGGTGGCGATTACGTCGCCTATATGGATTGCCGCAAGGATATGGGGTGCTACGTGGAACTCCATGGCGATGCACCAATCATTCGGAACCTGTTCGACAGCTGGAAACAACAGCATGAGGAATGGGATGGTGTTACTGACCTAATTCGCGAAGCGAGCTAAGGAGGTTAAAACTACTTATTTTGGCACCGCAAAAACCATCAAGAGATTACCGGGCTCATGGTTGTACAAGCCATAACCGGAGTTGATAACTACGTGACCATCTACAATTGCGGGACCTGCACCACTCATACTACCGCCATGGCCGGTAATGCCGTTGACCCCGATACGCTCAGGTCGGGTATCAAACTCCCACAACAGTTTTCCGCTTTCCGATGCGTACGCCCTGACAAAGCCATCTAAGTGACCTGCAAATACTGCACCGGGGATAGAGGTCACGGCCGAGCTGATACCAGGGTCGCAGAACTCATCTTCTTCAAAACACACGTTTGACTGGACATTACTCCAGAGCAGTTTGCCGGTATTTGCATCTATACTGTGCATTCCCGGCCGGGCCTGCTCGGGATCAAGGTAATCACCGTTACGTGTGTTATTCATATCGTTGATCGGGACATAGAGCCGGGTGTCCGCGGCAGACATTCCAAAGTGAACGCCTCCCTGTATGCTCCCACGACCTACATCAGTAGCCCAAACCACCTGCGCCTTATTGTCAGGGTCAAGGGCATATACAGTGCCATTCTTATGACCGGCAAGCAGAATATCTTTATTTCTCTCCAGCTCAACGAGAAGAATACTGGAACCGTGATCAAAATCCGGACCATCCTCCGGCGGACAGTTCGGATTATCAGCCATCATACAGGCAACATTCCAGGCATCTCCACTAGTGGATTGACGGGTCCAAACTCGAGTACCGGTTGCCATATCAATGGCGACAACCGCATCTGAATTTCCATCAGTGGGTGAAGAATAGTTTTCTCCCGTCCCTACATAGATCAAGCCACGCTTACGGTCCACAGTAGGACTACTCCAAACCGGCGCGCCGGATGGCGACAGCACTCTTGTACCAATACTTGTTCGGCTAGTCTCAGAGGGCTCCTCGGGAATTGTGTAGTGGCGCCACTGCACACTACCGTTGGTCCCATCTACCGCCAAGACACTCCCCCTGAATGTACAACATTCATACTCCGGATCAGCTGCAGGAATAACTTCCAAAGACGACACAGGAACAAACAACTTGCCTTCGTAAAAAGCTGGCGTTGCCGTCAACGTTGCACTGGGATGTTCATCAGCCTTTAAAGACCAGACAAGCTCTCCGGTCAGCGCATTAACTGCATAGAGACGCGCAATAATGTCACCGAAATAAGCGAGTGGTGGATTGTCTTTCGAAATTGGTGTCTCGGATAGCGACAACACAACACCAGTTCTGACTTCCGCTGAAGCGCTAAAAGTCCATCTGGCACAACCTGTTTCCAGATCAAGCGCATAGACACGGCCATCCTGCGAACCAACAAAGACTGTGCCCATGGCTATCGTAGGCTGCGATCTGGCCCGAAAGGCATCCGGAAAAACAAACGACCATTTCAATTCAAGATTCGGGATTTCAGGACCCGTTAATCCCGCCACTGTGGAAGGGGAGTATCTATTGGTATCGTGACCCCAGTTAACGGCCTGGGCGGGGGAAGAAAAATCAAAATCAGAGTCAGAGTCAGTACACATAGGTGGCTCAATCGCCGTCAGGGCAGCTCCGCCTTGAAGCTTTGTTCGAGTGAGGTACTCTGTAACTAGTATCTTGTCCTCATCAGTCAGTGCCTCCGCTTGCACACTCATCACACCGTCGTTCATCGCCTGATAAACGGCTGATGCATTCATCATTTCAAGCCATGAAAAGTGAGGGGCTCTTGAAACGGTGCCATTGTGACAACCGCTGCAGTTCTCCTCATATAACCCCTTACCTGGATGAGTCGAGCGGTCAAAGTCAGCCGCACCCGTTTGCATATCGTCAGTCGACGCCAACAATTCTGGTCCTGCTGACTCAAAAATCGCCGTATCTTCAGAACTATGCTGGTCACAGCCCGAGATCATAAAACTGAGTACGATAAGAAACTTTGCCCGAATTGCCACTCTAAACTCCATTACTATAATTCTACCGAGCCAATATAGACGAGGTACGAAACATCTTGCAACCCTACCGCCTAGTCCCGCGCCTGGTAGGTAGGATTGTATAAAAAACTCAGCTACAGTAGCCCCTCTCTGCACAGACCCTGCTCTTGAAAGAATTTGATGCCATCATCATTGGTGCCGGTGTGATTGGATGCTCGATATCACTTGCCCTAGCCCGTCGCGGAATAAAAGTGCTGAACGTGGATGCGCTGCCGTCTGCTGGTTACGGTTCGACCAGCCACTCTTCAGCAATCGTCAGGCCGTTTTATTCGCACGAGACCTCCTGCGCCCTAGCGCACGAGGCAAGACATCGCTGGTTAGCCTGGAGAGACTTTCTTGACTACGCGCCCGGACCCATTGCTCGTTATGTTGAAACAGGCGGCCTAGTTCTGATCCGAGACGGAACCGATGATCAGTATGAGAACAACGTCGCGATACTCGAAAGAGTCGGCGTAGAATTCAACAGACTCTCACCAAAAGAAATAGGGAAATTATACCCAGGGATAAATCTCCGGGCCTTTGGCCCGCCCAAACGTCAGGATGAAAGGGGCTTCGGCAAACCAGTTCCAGGTAAAATCACAAGCGGCATTTTTATACCTGCTTCAGGTTACGTATCTGACCCACAACTTGCGGCCAGAAACTTACAGCGCGCAGCAGAACACGAAGGAAGCACCTTTAGGTTTAACGTTCGCGTAACAGACATACTTCGCGAAGGCGGCGCCATCACGGGCATCCAGCTTCGGGAAGGGAACATTGTCTGCGCCCCAACGGTAGTTAACGCGGCGGGCCCTCACTCCTCCATTATCAACGACATGGCCGGCGTCACAAGCAGCCTGAGTATCAGAACCAAACCTCATCGTCATGAAGTGGCTTATTTAAAAGCACCGCCTGGTTATCAGCAAAATGCAGGTTTCATTGTCGACCTAGATGCGGGCGTTTACCAAAGACCCGATGGCATAGACATGCTGATCGGTTCTGCCGATCCAGATTGCGATCTGCCAGAAATTGTGGATCCCGATGACTATAACGAGCAGCTCACAGCCCAATGGACCGCACAGGCAGTTCGCGCGGCTCAACGCTGGCCCGAACTGGGAATAGAGAACAGCGCTAGGGGAACGGTCGGTTTGTACGACGTCTCAGACGACTGGATTCCCGTCTACGATCGAACCGACCTACCCGGCTTCTACGTGGCTATTGGCACTAGCGGTAACCAGTTCAAAAACGCACCGGTTGTTGGTGACCTAATGGCTGCTGTCATCGAAAACAGGGATCATGATTCAGCGCCATCATTAATGAACCTAGATAGCCTCGACCGCTCCATCAATCTTTCTTTCTATTCGCGAAATCGAGATATTCAGAAAACAGCATCGGTTATGGCATAGGTAATGCGCTTTCTTCAAAAGGGAGTACACAATAAACAGTACCTACTAACCTTAATCATAGCGGGTACAATCCTGGGGCTCGCTGGGACTGACCTAGTCTTACCAGCCGTACCGACGCTTCCGGAATACATCAACGGCACACTCAGCCAGGCCCAACTTGTGCTTGCCGCGTTTACTGGCGGCACCGCCATTGGACTCCTAGTTTTTGGCGAGCTGGGCGCTCGGTATGACAAAAAGTTGCTATTGCTAGGTACTCTTGCCGCCTACTCAATAACCTCTTTTATCTGTACATTTAGCGGCACTATTTCAGAACTAGTTGGCTACCGTGTCGCACAAGGGTTCTTCGCTGCAGCTCCTGCCGTGTTTGCTCCCGGTCTTATCCGACTTCTTTTTGATGACCGAAGCGCGTTGCGCGCGCTCGGTCTAATGGGAAGTATTGAATCGTTAGTGCCAGCTCTAGCACCGGTTGCCGGTGCATGGCTACTAAGCTACGCAGACTGGCGTGTTTCTTTTTTTATTACCGCGGGGCTTACTTTTTTACTGTCGCTTGTCTGGTTATTTACACCCGCTCTACCAACAAACCCAACGGAGCAGAAAAACAAAATTGCCAAATCAGGTTATTGGGTATTGTTGAGATCCGGTACTTTTTTACGCTATGCGCTCAGCCAAGCATTCACCCTTGGCGGTCTGTTGATCTTTGTATTTGGTGCTCCGACCGTTATTACGATAGGTATGAACGGTAGCCTAAGCGACTTCGTGGTGATGCAGGTCATCGGCATTACATTATTTATTATCGCGTCTAATACCGGGCATTTCCTCGTGGAACGATTTGGCCCCGAGTGGACGATATGGTTTGGTTCCGGCCTGGCAGCCACAGGAAGTGTTGCGATCCTAATCTACGCATTAGCCACCCCGGACCGGGAGCCGGCCATGCTATGGGTTCTGTTTGCTTTTGTTAACTTGGGACTCGGTGTTCGCGGCCCACCGGGCTTCTACCAAGCTATTATCGCTTCTGGCGACAACGACGCCAGAGGCGCTGCACTGGTGATCCTCATGGTATTTACTACGACTTCTGTAGGTACCGCGTTATTGGCGCCATTTATCACTCTAGGACTCCTGCCATTGGCCTCTACCGCAGCGGCAGTTAGCGTCAGTGCTCTTATCGCTCTGTATTTCCTCCCACCAATGGTTTCGACGAGGAACCTATAGGGCCTGTACTTTTTCCTGCGATCGATAGGCTCTTTTCGCGCTTCGCAATAAAACGCAGCTATAAAATATCAGCCATCGAATCATAGGGCGCTATTCAGGGCGTCTTTGTTGCACAACTAAAAAAATTATCAAAAATAGACTGGCTCCTCCTGGGCGAAATTCTAGAAGCGCTGTGCCAACGAAGAAGTTACCTGTCGGCGTTTTAACGCTTCGAACCTTCTCGCACGCCCGA
>MDTF01014513.1_pt1 | contig 18820 bp, 15 predicted proteins | sample 811191 | NCBI WGS metagenome assembly MDTF01 (sample SAMN05326649, study PRJNA326480) | marine metagenome | isolation source: seawater | place: Southern Ocean | collected 2011 | reverse complement strand
GGTTGGGCGCGTTACTAACCGCGAGCCAATGCCGGAGCGCGTAATCGACGTATTCTCTGCCGATGGGTCGCGCCCCTCGCTTGTCGTTTTGTAGCTTTTCTGGGTAATAAACCCTGTTAAATCGATCAACCACCGGCCTGTAGGAGGCGCTCCTGAGGTAATTGACTGGCGGCATTATGGTTCAAGTAATTTATACAGGCAACGCGCAAAACCGAGCTTAAATTTGTCACCTCACCATTTTGGATCAGCGCTTCGCGGTACAATTCGGAGACAAATTTTGACAGCTTTAGATTCTGTTCTTCGGCAATGTGGCCGAGCAGTTCCCAGAATATACCCTCCAGACAAACGCTCGTAACATGCCCATCGATGCGCATTGAACGTGATTTTCTTTCAAACCTAATGGGGTCACCGCTTAAAAATATTTCGCACATATAACGCATCCTCGTTATTTGACTCTGCAGACGTTCGCTTGTGGTACGCCGCAGATTGCCCTCATTCTAATCAATTTCGTTAATGAGCGTAAACCCCTTTAAATAGTAGGTCAATCGTTATGCAAAGACGATTTTGACTGAACGTGGGGTCGCTTGGTCGACTGCGTGCGGTGTTGTCTGTCTTTCGACTGGGGTGGATCAGTCGATCGGCATTGGCATCGTCAGGCCAGCGTGTCCTTAAACAGCGATAAAGGTACGGGCGTGTTTGTGCAAAGTAAAATTTGCCGGGTAAGCGCGTTGAAGTGCGCGGAGTATTTATGCTAGCGTGTAAACCACTTATTTTTGGATGATCACATGATTAAGCACATTGTTTTTTGGCGGTTACATTCGACTTTTGATGCCGCGACAAAAGAGGCCAAAGCGATCGAGGCAAAGCAGCGTTTAGAAGCGCTTGCGGGCGAAATCCCAGCGTTACTCGCGATTGAGGTCGGAATAAATTTTAATGCCACTGACGGTGCTTCAGACATTGCTCTATACACCGAATTTGCTACTCAAGAGGATCTCGATAGTTACCAGCAACACCCGCAGCATGTCGCACTGGTTCCCTTTATCGTTTCGATTACCGAGGAGCGCAGGGTGGTTGACTACCAATTGTAAAAACGTCGTTCGGCGCCGAGAATCGCCGCTAAGGTGGCACTGCGCACGACCTAAAAACCGCTGAGTAGTAGAGGATTACTACCAATACTTCGTTCGCTAAGCTAGCATCTCAATTTGAATAAACAAACATGCAGGGGTTTATATTTTGCACACCAACGGCTTTAGGTTAAATCATACGATGCTCAGGGTTCGAGATCCTGAGATCTCTCTGGCCTTTTACTGCAAGGTGCTTGGGATGCATATTCTGGAACAATTTGATTTTGACAGTATGCAGTTTTCGCTATATTTTTTAGGCTTTAGCGATGGTATCGAAGGTCCTAGACCCGACGATCGGAGCGAGCGTATTCAGTGGATGGCGCGCCAATCTGGGGCGTTGGAATTGACTCATAACTGGGGCACCGAGACGGATGATGGTTTCGCTGGATACCATGATGGCAACGGCGCGCCACAGGGCTTTGGTCACATTGGCATTAGCGTTCCCGACGTCTATGCCGCCTGCCAGGGGTTTGAACAACTCGGTGTCGAGTTTGTAAAACGGCCGGACGACGGTTCGATGAAAGGATTGGCTTTTATTAAAGATCCGGATGGCTATTGGATTGAGATATTTTCTCCATCGGGACTCGCCAAGACGATTGTCGGCGGCTAGGACAACGCGCTGCGTCAGTCCTAGCCATCGTCGGTTATAATGCGGCGGCAGAGCTTGAGTCCGGCGGCTTGCCGAAAGGCGGAATCACAAAAATTTAACCGAGATAAACTATGAGCGATTTAGAAAATATTTTACAACGGCTGGATGCACTGGAATCGCGCGAGGCAATTCGTGCTTTGGCAACCGCCTATGCAATCGCCTGCGATGAGCACGACATTCCCCGTCTCGCCGATTTATTTGCGGAAGATGCGGTGTTTTGCTCTCCCAACGGTGCGATGGTGTCGGAAGGGCGCGAATCGATCCGCGCCATGTTCAGCAATATTCTTCAAACGCGCGGTCCGGGGTTTCACTGGACCCACGACGTGCAAGCGACAATCGATCCGGAAAATCCCAATCGCGCGTCGGGTTTAGTCTACAGCCATGCCGAAACGACTCCCCATGGAGTGGTCAGTTTGGCGGCGATGAAATACCATGATCAGTATGTTCGCGAGCAGGGTGTTTGGCGTTTCAGCCGCCGCGAGATTAACTTTTTCTATTATGTTCCGGTTAGTAAGTACGCCGAGGGGTTGACACAAACGGACCGAGTTTATATCAACGATGCTTGGCATCCGGCTGACTTCCCCGAAAGCCTGGATAGTTGGGGTCGTTTTGCCGCGGGGGACTTTAGTTGAACAAGGACGCGATGCAGTTGGCTGAACGGGCGCTTCAGCACTTTACCCACAAAACCACCGATCAGGCGGGATCGACGATGGAGATACCGCTGTCCGCCTACCGCGATGAAGCGCAATATGGCCGAGAGATCGATCGCGTCTTCAAGCGTTTACCGCTGGCTGTTGCGCTCAGTCTCGAGCTGCCAGAGGCCGGTAGTTATCGTGCCATGACATTGCTGGGTGTGCCGCTGTTGTTGGTGCGCGGCGACGATTTAAAGGTTCGGGCCATGCTCAACGTGTGCCGGCATCGGGGCGCCAAATTATGCGAAGATGGCGCTGGCAACAAGCGAATCATTGCCTGTCCCTACCACGCTTGGACCTACAACCATGAAGGCGGGTTAGTGGGTCGCTATGGCGGCGATACCTTTGGTGAGATCGCCAACGACAAGTACGGCTTGACCCGACTGCACTGCGAAGAGAGGGCCGGTATTGTCTGGGCTTCTCTGACGCCTGGGGATGTATTTGATGCGGACACCTGGCTGGGTGATTTTGGCGAGGAACTGGAGACCCTCGATTTAAATAATTGGCACCTTTTCGAGCAGCGTGATTTGCCGGGTCCGGGTTGGAAAGTAACTATGGATGGTTATCTGGAAGCTTACCATCACCAGCTAGTGCACCGTGAAACCGTCGGTAAGTACACCGTTGGCAATCTGTTGGTTTTGGATACTTATGGTCCTCATCAGCGACTGACTTTTGGTAGAAAATCGCTCGGCGAATTAGCCCAACAACCGCAGCAGGATTGGCAGCCGATGGAACATATTCGGTTGATTCACTCGGGATTTCCCAATCTCTCGATCTCCGGTATTCTCGGAGACCACTGTTTGGTCAGCCAAGTATTTCCCGGTCAAACACCGACCACAACGATTACCCGGCAAACGATTTTGGTGGCCAAAAAGCCGCAGACCGATGCTGAAATTCAGGCTTCCGAAGTCTTCAGTGCGCTGACGCTCAAGGCAGTGCAAATCGAAGATTACGGTATTGGTTTTTCGATCCAGTCGTGTCTCGACTCGAGGGCCAATGAGCATTTCATTTTTGGTCGTAACGAACCGGCAGTACAGAATTATCACCGCTGGATCGAGCGGTTTATGAAGCTCAACAACAACGTCTGGGAAAATACCGACGGGACAGCGCAATAGCCACTGCCTATGGTGATCGATAGGCAGCGTCGATAGGCGGGGCTAATCTCTAGGTAGGTGGGCGAAAACGCTGTTGGTAACGCCGCCGTCGACGACCAGTTCTTGGCCGGAGATATAGCGAGCCTTCTCAGAGTCTAAAAATAACACCGCATTGGCGATGTCCGCCGCTTCACCCAGGGACCTCAATGGCACGCCGGCGCTGCGTTTTTTGCGTACTCGGGCGTCTTTAAAAAACTCCGACGACATACCCGCATCGATAAAGCCTGGTGCGATGGCGTTGACGCGTACGCCCAATGGGCCCAATTCGATCGACATCAACTGGGTTAACGAACTCAGGGCAGCCTTGGTGGCAGCATAAAGGCCCACGCCCGGTGCCGGGTGTATACCGTTGACCGAGCTAATATTGATGATGTGGCCCGAACCTCGGGCGACCATGCCCTCAGCGGCAATCTTGGAACAGATCGTGGCGCCGAGCAGATTGGTGTCGATCACCTGGCGGAAAGCGTCGATCGATTGCTCGTGCAGGGGGCCAAAACGGACGATCCCCGCGTTGTTGATGAGTAGGTCTGGGACCTCGCCAAAGCGTTCAAACGCTGCCTCGACGGCTTGCGGATCGCTGACGCTGGCGACCAGTGGCATACTATTGGCACCCAGGCGCGCGGCGCGATCCGCGGTTTTCTGGCGATCGATATCCATGATGCCAACGAAGTAATTCTGATCGATCAATGCGGCTGCCATGTCGGCACCGAGACCGCTGGCTCCACCAGTTATAATTGCGCGTCGCATAGTTTTCTCCTTTTTAGTTGCACGGCGTCATTGCCGGTTTAGTCGAAGCGTAAAAGGTGTCGAGCATTGTTCGCTAGCTGCTGTAACCAGAGTTCTTCGCCATTGGCGCCGTGCTGATCCCAGCCGGCAAAGTTGGTTCCCATGACCAGGCGCTGCGGGTTTAAAATGCCGGTAACGAAATCTACCACGCGCTGATCGTGGACGTGAATATCGAACCATAATTTAGCTAGATAGCTCTCAAAAGCGCCATCTTTTTGCAATGCTTCGCTGACCCAAGAGCGCCGTCGACAGGCCTCGTTGAGTCGCCCGATCAGCATAGGTATAGCGCCACCAGCGTGGCTGAAGCAGACGTCGAGTTGCGGGTGCCGCTCGAGCACTCCGCCAAAAATCAGGGTCGCCACCGCGAGGGTTTCCTGGGCCGCAAAGCCGGCTAAAATATCCAGTTCGTATTGATTGAGGTTGGCGTCGCCGCTGGGGCCATCGATACCACTGGGTGCCGGATGGATAAATAATGGCACGTTTAAAGCGACCAGTTTTTCATAAAAAGGATCGAGTTCGGGGCTGTCCAAGTGGCGACCAATGTCGGTACCTATATAAGCGCCTAGCAGGCCGAGTTGTAACACCGCGCGTTCCAACTCTTCACAAGCCGCATCGATATCTTGCATCGGCAGCGCAGCCACCCCGGCGACACGCAGCGGCGCACGGGCGACGCAATGAAAAAGAGCATCGTTGTGCTGGCGACAAAAATTGATCGCTTCACGCGCTTCAATAAAGTGGAAATAAGTTAATGGGTTTGGCGAGAGTATCTGAAAATCTATCGATGCTTTATCCATCGCTGCAAGGCGCAGGTCCAGATCCATAAAGGCACTTTGCTGGTATTTAACGCCGTGTAAATAGTAGTCGCCAATCCGAAACCAAGGCGTTCCATCGCTGCTACAGCCGATTTCGGGGCCATAGGCCCCGGCGCTGTGCATACTCTCTGCGAGCACCACGTGGGCGTGCACGTCGATAGTTTTAGCGCGTTGTACCGCCTGATTGATGGTTTCTTTCATAGTTTTTCCTAAAGTGTTTGCGCGCATCCGCCATCCACTGGGATGGCCGCGCCGGTGATGTAACTGGCTGCCGGGGATGCCAGGAACAGCACCACGGCGGCGATTTCTTCCGGCTGCGCCATCCGTTGCATTGGAATGTTGGCGATTAAACTCTGCGCCACGTCGTCGCGACTAATACCCTCGGCGTTGGCGCGCTTATCCAACAATTGCTCGACTCGTTGGGTCTGGGTCCAGCCAGTACAGACGGTATTGACGAGAATGTTGTCGGCGGCCACTTCATTTGACAGAGTCTTGGCCCAACCGAGCGTCGCTAGACGCAAACTGTTGGACAACATCATCGAGCGCATTGGCTGTTTGACCGAATACGACGAGAGGTTGATAATGCGGCCCCAGCCCGATTTTTTCATATTGGGTAGGAGTAACTCGGTGGTGCGTACAGCCGATTTTAAGGTCAGATCAAAGCCATCGGACCACTGTTGATCATCGATATCGGTGTGGCTTCCGGGGGGCGGTCCGCCGGCGTTATTGACAAGCACATCGACACCGCCCCAGGCGCTCTGGAGGTTGTTGCAGAGTGTTTGGATATCCACCAGCTGTGTCAGGTCGGTGACCTGAGCAAACACCGGCTCGCCGGTCAGCGCTTCAATTTCACGCTGCGCATCGGCCAGTTGCTCGGCGCCGCGCGCGCAGATGGCGACCCTGGCTCCGGCGCGCTGAAAGGCACAGGCAGTGGCCTTGCCGAGTCCGCTGCTGGCAGCGGTAATCAAAACTTTTTGGGCCGATAAATCAATAGTCATAGTAGGGTATACACCTCTGTTATTTAGGGCTCAGCGCGCAAGCGTGTGTCGGGTGTAACGCCGAGTCCGAGACCGCCATCGACGTCGAGTATCGCGCCAGCAGTCCAATCGGCATTGATTAAGTAGTCCATCGCCTCGGCGATATCGCTGGGTTTACCGTATTGAGCGAGGGCTTGTTGAGCGACTAAATCGTCCAGTCTGCGGCGTGCGGTATGATCGTTGAAGAGGCCGGCGCGTTGATTGATTTCACTGAAAACACCACCGGGTATTACGCAGTTGACGCGAATGTTGCGGTCGCCTAACTCGGCGGCTGCGCGTCCCAATCCAGAACCGCCGCCAGTAATTAACAGCGACTTATGCATTGACTGCGACTTCGGCGCGCCTGCAGGCGTCTATCTGCTGAGAGCTTTTTCGATCAGTAACTGTGGGCAAGTTCATAGGTCAAAACTTCGTTGGAAAATTGACCCGTGCGCCAGCCTGGTATCGACCAACTGTCGGGCAGTGGCCGGCTGAGATCGATCTTTTTACCGCCTTTGAAAACCGCCCGAATGTTACTTTTTTCACCGAGGAGGTTAAGGTCTTTTTCCAGGTCGCCCGCGACCAGCACTAGGTCGGCGATGTAGCCGGGTTCGATGCGGCCCAATTCATCTTCGAGGCCAAATATTCTTGCGCCGGCTTCGGTCCCGCAGGCGATGGCTTGGAGGGGAGTCAGGCCAAGATGCTCGACATAGATGCCCATCTCGCGGTAGTGCCAATCGCCATAGGGGGTGATTGAAAAGCCGCTCTCGGTACCACACATCAGCGGCACGCCAGCGTCGTAGGCGCGGCGTATCATCGCCGATGTAGCCTCGATCTCATTCATAAAGATCTTTTTCAGTCCGGGGTCTGAATTTATTTTGTCGCCATAGTCGACCAAGTTGCGCAAAAAGGTAAATGACGGTGCGAGGGGGGTGTTGTTATCGACTACCGCCTCAAGCGCATCTTCGCCCATGTAGGATGAGTGAAAGATCAAGTCAAAACCGGCGAGCGCTGCATCTCTGGTACTCGAGGAATTTCGGCAGTGACCGACCACAGGAACACCCAGCGCATGCGCGGTGTCGCACACCAGACGCAATTCGTCGAGCGACCATGACTGTATTTCGCCGGGGTTATGTCGTTTGGTTCGCCGTACTGGCAGGCCAGTAACGTGGACCTTGATCCAGTCGCAACCGCCTTTAATCTGCTTGCGTATTTCCCGCACGATCTCATCTTTCGTCTGCACGATTACCGCGTAGCCGAGTTTTCCTTCGGACGGAAGCAACTGCCCCGCGGTTCCGCCAACGCAGGTAATCAGTACATTGCCGCCTGTGGCCATGCGCGGACCTTCGACGACGCCGCCGTCTATGGCGTCGCGCAAGTCGATACCGACGTCAAAGATACAGTCGGGGTCGAGAAAGCTGGTGACCCCAGCACGGAGCATTTTTTGCGCATTCACAGCTGCAATCACGGTGGCAAGGCCCGGTCGGCGATGAAAAAACAGCTCGTCGTTGGATTTGGGTTGGTCGAAGCTGATGTGACAATGCGCGTCCACCATCCCCGGTATCAGCGTGCAATCGGTACCGTCTATTCGATTCACATCTGGATTTGCGGAGGTTTTTGCCTGCTCGCCAACGGCGACGATGCGATCGCCCTCTACCAGCACAGGTACCTGCGAGTGCTGGCCTCCAGAGATCACTTTAGCATTTTCAATTAGATAGGTTTCGGCCATATTTTAAGCTTCACTGTTGATCGGTTGAGTTAACTTGCTGCTGTATAGTTGTCGGGTCAGTCGCTGTTTTGGGCCCAGGGAGTGCGGTTCGTGCGCAGCATTCTCAAGCCGAAGCGACGCATCCGGCGCGCTAGATCGGGACCCGCAACTAGTCTTGCTATTGCTTTTACGTTATCTTACAAAGATTAGTTTTGGGTAGTATACAGATACTACCTAAAGCGTGTTTAATTACACTAATGTAAAAATAACTATAACAAAGGAGGTGGCGCGATGAGTGGATCTGCAGAGGTATTTAACCCAGAATTTAACCCCGGAGGTTCCGAGGGCGCAGTCGATACCAACATACTGCCCTGGATAGCTGTTGATGGGGTTGATGGTATGAGTATTAAAACCATGCGCGCCAGCGCAGAAACCGGTATGTATTCAATTATTGTCAAACTGGACAAGGGCGCGGCGATGCCGGTGACGGTCTGTTTGAGTGGTATGGACATTTTCGTGCTGTCGGGGCAATTGGTGTACCGACAGGACGCGGATACCAGCGTACTGCCGCCGGGCTCTTGGGGTTATGTGTCGGCTAATTCCAAGATTGCGGCGATTGTTGCAGAGGAAGAATCGGAAATCTTGCTCAACGCCTATGGCGCGATTGCCCTGTTGGATAATCAGCACTTGCTGTCGAGAATTCTTACCAGTCTGGACATTATGCGCATGGCGCGTAAGGCCAACGTTACGTTGGTACCGAGCACGTTGTCTGGTTGCGTTGTCGAGCGCCAAGAGCCGATGACCAACGAACCGCAACCGCTGGCAATCGCTATGGGCAATGCCAGTCATTTGATTCAAGCTGGCGAGGGCGGGGCGGCCAACGTCGGTGACTTTAAACATCCGCATTTTGTCGATACGCGTGAGGTGCCTTGGATTACTCTCGAGGGCATGGAATCGATCGGTCTTAAAATTTTACGGGTCAGTGAAGATAATGGCTATATTTCTCTGGTTGTCCGACACAATGGCGTAGCTCCGGGGCATACGCACTTGGGTGCAGGCGACTTTTTAATTCTGGAAGGACGGATAGGCGTTCGTGCTGGGCCACCTAACGGGCATGGCCCGGGGGTCTGGTACTTTGAACCGGCGGGGGCGCGTCACGATGCGTCGCAGAGATTGAGCGAAGAGGACTTGATCTATTACTCTAATATATACGGTCCCCTGGCGTTCGACGACGGGCCGGGTACGCCAGTCACCATGGTACTGTCATGGATAGAGTACAAGGCCATGGCCGAGGCGTATGGTTCGAAATTGGTGCGTTGCATTCACCCGGATGACAGCTCGCTGTTGGCATCGGCACCGCTGGTCGGCAAGGCTTCGTAGGTAAGGATCGCGCGACACAGGCTAGGCGGTTGGAGGCTCTGGGCTGCCCCGAATCTGGCGCAAGGCTCCTCTGGGGGCGCCGTGCGAAGCGCGCGAGAGCCATGCTAGATATAGGCAGTAAGTGAGTAAGTGAGTAAGAGTCCATAGGCTGGCCTGCAGGATCTGTTGAGACGAGGTATCGGCTTGTGCGTCGATACTTAGGTAGGCGCTTGATAGGATCGCCAACTTGCTTATTTTTAGTGATGACTTTGGTCGCCTAGCAGCCCGCCAAAGCCATTAGTCACAGTGGTGGGCTGAACGACCTTGCTTGTCTTGTCTCGGCTTGTGTTTTCGGGCAGTACTATTTGTGTCTAAGTCGCGTAGCTATTTTTCAGGCTTTTGCGACGGCTCCTCGCTGGCGACCCAGCGTTTAATGCGCTGCTCGAGAATATCCAGCGGGATGGGGCCGGCCTCCAACACACGGTCGTGAAATTCGCGAATGTCAAAGTTTTCATTTAACGTACGACTGGCGTATTGGCGCAACTCGTTGATTTTTAACTCGCCCATTTTATACGCCAGCGCTTGGCCGGGCCAGACGATGTAGCGATCGATCTCGACGCTAATGTCGTGCTCAGATTTAGCGCTGTTGGCGATAAAAAAGTCTATGGCACGCTGGCGACTCCACCCGAGGGAGTGCATCCCGGTGTCTACTACTAGCCGCACGGCGCGCCACATTTCATAGGTCAGTTGACCGAATTTACTGTATGGGTCTTGATAAAAACCCATTTCTTCGCCGAGGCTTTCCGAGTAGAGGCCCCAACCCTCGATAAACGCGGTGATACGGTATAGGTCTCTGCGCCACGGGTGGAGTTGGCTCTGCTCTTGAGCTAGAGAAATTTGTAGGTGATGGCCGGGCATTGCCTCGTGCAGCGTTAGCGCCTCCATCTCCCATTTAGGTCGTGTGTCTAAGGCATAGGTGTTGGCAAAAAAGATTCCCGCACGCCCCATAGACAAGGTGCCCGGTTGGTAATAAGCGGTGGTCTGAGATTTTTCTGCATAGCTAGGAATCATCTTCACGCCGTAAGGCAGTCGCGGCAGGATACCAAACAGCGCCGGCAGTTCGGCGTCGGCGCGCTTGGCAATGTCGCGATACTCGCGCATCAAATCGGCTTTGTCGGTGAAATAAAAGCGCGGGTCACTGCGCAGAAAATGGGTAAAGGCATTAAAATCCCCCTCGAACCCCGATTCGACCATGACCTGTTCCATGGCGGCGCGTATTCGTGCCACTTCGCTCAATCCAAGCGCATGAATTCGCTCAGCGCTGAGTTCTGTGGTGGTCGAACGTGCCGCGCGATGCGCGTACCAGGCCTGACCATTGGCGAGGTTGGAGATACCCACCGCGGTCACAGCGTTGGGTAGATAGTCGGTCTCTAAAAAGCTCTGCAACGCCGTGTAAGCGGGGACTATACGCTCGCGGTAGGCGGCTGTGGCACGCGCTGTGAGTTGCGCCTGTTGAGCGATGGTAATACTCTTGGGGAAGCGCTTAAAAGGCAGTAATAATGGGCTATCCAGCGGCTCGATAAAGATCTGATTTGCCACTTGGCTGGGCACATCGCGCAGGGTGATGGCGGCGGGCGTGACACCTGCTTTAAGGCCCCGTTTGAGCAGCGCTACGGTCTGCTCAATGAGCATGTCGGCTGATTCCAGTCGGGCGACGATATCTTGGTAATCGGTCAATTGTCGAGTTGGCATCAACGCGATTATTTGTGCTAAATCCTGCTGCACGCCGCCCATCTGATTGACTGGCATCAATTCGTCGGGAAATGCCTGCGCCGCTACGTCGTAACTCAGATCTTTGTGGAGTAGCTGGTAATCCAACGCCGATGCATCGCTAAGATTAGTAATGGCGATGGTTTTTATCGCGTTGAGTAAGGTGTGGCTATCTCGCTTGCGCTGATTGATGGCTACTAGGGAATGATCGGTCCAGCGGTTATTTTGTCCCAGATAACCCAACCAAGTGGCGGTTTCGGGATATTCCGTCATTTTATAGTCGTAGATCAGATCCATCAACGCGGTCAGACGGGCATCTTGATCGGCGAAGCCCTGATCGGTGCTGACCGAATCTAGATCGCTCTGGTAATCGCTCAGCGCGGCAAAACTTTGGGGTACCATGCCGCTTAATAGGGTCACTGCAATAGCGCATAGCAAACGCGACCTTGTTAGCTGATGGTTGAATAGTTGAGTCATATTTACCTCGCAAAATCTACTGCGATGGTGGCATAAAAGGTGGCACGGGGGCTACGGCACAGAGATTTTTTTATTGAGGTATAAAGCACCAAGATCTAAGGCAGGAGTCGTCCTTATAGGAAAAAAACAATAGAGAATAAATAGCGGCATAGTGGTTTGATTTTAAAGCATCTTATACGCTGTATGGACTTATAAAGGTTTGTATGCAATAGTCAAAATTAACTAAATACTATGGAATGTTCGTGTCTCAAATCGCCATTTTTCGCCGTTTAGCCGCCGCCACGCTGCCAAACCTTGCGCCGTTGATAGTGTTAGTGATGGTCTCGCTGGTACTTTACTCATCGCCGCAAAAACAATCATTGGAGGCGTTAAATTTTGATTTGTTGAGCATCGCGACGGCCACCGGCGAGGTGCATGAATCGCTGGTGATTGTCGGTATCGACGATCAGTCGTTTGCCAATTTGGATGCTCAATGGCCGTGGCCGAGAGGCGTTCACGCGCATCTTCTGTCTCAGATCAAGCGACAAAACCCGCGTTCTGTGGTTTTTGATCTATTGTTTTCAGAGCCTTCCGATGCGTCAGAAGATGCGTTGTTGGCGGCAGCGATCGAAGGGGATATTCCGGTGGTTATGGCCTCTGAACGCGCTGTTCAACAGACCGCTTATGCCGAGGTGATCACCGACGTTCTTCCCATAAAGCCGTTCCTCGCGTCTGGAGTTCTTGCCGGCGATGTCGGTATTCGAAACGACCTAGACCAAGTGGTCAGACGTCTACCGGATCGTCCGAACTCACTCTGGCGGCAAGCGTTAAAAACCGCGCCGTCGCCGGACGCGGTCAGCACGGACGTCAGTTCTAGCGTTCATTACATTCAATTTGCCGGAGCGCGCGGTACCGTGCCGACAATATCTTATTATCAGGCGCTGTTTGCCGATGAATTTTTACCCGAGGATTACTTTCGCGACAAGATCGTTTTGGTCGGATTTACCATGCTCACCTCGCCGACCGCCAAGACTAAAGGCGACAATCACGCAACGCCGTTTACGCTGGTATCTGGGGCCTACACGCCGGGCGTCGAAATCCACGCCAACGCGATTAACACTCACCTCCAGTCGAACATCATCACGCGCATTGACGCGTCTTGGGAAACGGTTGGATCGGCGATTATCTTTTTTCTGGCATCGGCCATTTTTGTGCGGTTTGGCGTTGTTAGGGGCGGCGGATTGCTATTAGTTCTTGCCGCAACACTGATGGTTTTAAGTTATTGGGTGTTTGCGCTGCAAAATATTTTCGCGCCGGTCATCGTTCAAGTCAGCGTCATTTTGGGCGGTTATTTTCTCTTTACCATCGTTCGCTATTTACGAGAGCAAAAGCAATCGCGAGAGATACGCGAAGCATTTGCACACTATGTGCCTGCCAATGTTGTCGAGCAGTTAGTGGAGGACCCGTCGCAGATAAAACTCGGCGGCGACCGCAAAAAAATCACCGTGATGTTTACCGATCTCGCCGGCTTTACCAGCCTCTCCGAAAAAACCGGGGCTGAAGAACTGTCGTCGATCCTCAATGATCACCTAAATAGAATGACAAAAATAATTCTCAAAAACGGCGGAACTGTTGATAAATTTATTGGTGATGCGATTATGGCTTTTTGGGGCGCGCCGATCGTCGATCCAGATCAGGCAGACAAAGCGATAAAGTGTGCGGTTGAAATGCAGCAAGAGATGCAGAATTTTCGTGTCGAGTACGAGAAAATGGGTAAGCCTGCGCTGTTCATGCGGGTCGGGTTAAATACCTGCGAGGCAATTGTCGGCAATATGGGTGGCGAGGATCGGTTTGACTATACTGCGATTGGTGATGGGGTGAACTTGGCGGCGCGGTTGGAGGGCACCAACAAAGCCTATGGCACCGACATTTTAATCAGCCAGAATACCCGTGATGATACGACGGGGGAGGACAGTTTTTGTCTTCTCGATCAAATACGCGTCAAGGGTAAGACCCAACCGATCAAAATTTATAGCGTGTCGTCGCAGCCAGACGCGGCGCTTTTATGTGAAAATTTTATGTCTAATTACAGCGCACAACGTTGGCAAGATGCTTTAACGCAGCTGAACACGATTGCCGAAATCCCCGAGCTGATGAACTATGCCGCGACCATGAAAGCTAGAATCGCCGGTTTGAGCGCAACCGCAGATGATACCTGGGATGGGGTAACAGACCTTGAAAAATTATAGAACCTCGCAATGCCGGTTGGTTGGCTTGGCGATGTGCATGGCGCTGTATTCGAGCATGTGCATTGCGGCGACCGAAAAACACAGCTTATTGGTGTCGTTTAACGGCGATGTGGGGTATCGGTCGACGCCGGCCGGGAAATGGCAGGTGGCGCAAGACGATCAAATTTTAGCCGCCGGATCGCAAATCAAAACTGCAGCGGTAAGCAGCGCCAATATATTGTTCCCCGATGGCACGCAGATAAAACTGGCAGAGAGCTCTGAATTAACCATACGAGCGGCCAAACCGCGCTCGAAAAAAGCCCTCAGCTCGACAGATTTACTGTTGTCTCGGGGAAAGCTATGGGGTCGCGCCAAGGACCAGCCAGATCAATTGTCGGTGTCGACACCGACGGCGACGGCTGCGGTGCGGGGAACCGAGTGGGAGATCGATGCCAGCGCGCCCGACACGGCGTCTGTGACGGTGCTCAACGGTGAAGTCGAGCTGTCAAACCCACAGGGCAGTGTGGTGCTGAATCGGGATATGCGCGGCACCGCCATAGCCGGCCAAAAACCGAGCGCCAGCAGAATCAACCGCGCGCGGGATCGGGTGCAGTGGATTAGCGATTACCGGGCGTTTCCGGCGTTGTACATTGGCAAGTATGCTGGCTTAGCGTTGGCGACCGCATCAGAAGAAATCGCCGATGGCCGCTGCCAGCAACTGGCTACGTCTACCGATGGGCAATCGGGCGGTGCGCGGTTATCGGAGGCATTGCCGTCATTGCAGCAATGCGCGCTGGGTGCCCTGCTACAGGGCAAAACCAAGCGCGCGTTTGATCTGCTGCAACGCTACCCAAGGCTAGCCAGTTCATGGCTGGGCATGCAAATACGGGCTGATTTGGCGGCCATGTCGGGTGACTATGCGCGGGTAGTCAGCCTGTTTGATAAATTTGAAAAAACACCCGGATCGCGCCCCGACCTGAGCGCGCAACGGGCGGCGATAGACCTGCATTTTGGCTATTTGAATAAACTGCAGGAGTACCTAAATAGCACAGCGTATAACGGCGGGCAGAGCCCGCTCAAGCATTGGGTTGCGGGTGATTATTACTCGCTGCAAGGCAACTTTAAGCATGCTGAAACGGCCTACAAGGCGGGCCTCGACACGGCAGCCACACGGACTGGGTCGTTGGTGCGGCTGGCAAAACTGCATCGCGCCTATGGCCATACGCTCGCCAGTGAAGATTTTTTGGACGCGGCCCTGGCGCTCAACCCAGACAATCATTTTGCGCGTTCGCAACGAGCTGAGCTGCAATTGGCACAGTCGCAATATGGCATTGCCATAGACGCCTTTGAAACACTGTTGACCGAAAAGCCCGACGATTTACTCGCGCTCAATTCGCTGGCCGAGGCCTATCTGGCGCAAAATCGCCTAGACGCCGCTATGCAAAGCGCTAAAAAAGCCGGCGTGGTAGAGCCGGCCTCAGCCTTGCCCAATCTGACCGCGGGCTTGATACGCCATCAACGGGGTAATTTGGAGGGCGCTTACAGTGAGCTTTTGGACGCCGTTGAAAAGGACCCCAATGACCCCATGCCGCTGTTGCTGATGAGCGCTATTTCAGCCGATGAATACCGCGTCGATGAAGCCATGGGTTTTTCAAAATCAGCGTTAGAAAAAATTCCTTACCTCAAGTCGCTGGATAAGGTGTCGAGTGATCAAAATGGTAGCTCCAATATCGGCAATGCCTACAGCAAGTTTGGCCTCGAGCATTTTGCCAAACTTTACGCCCTTGACTCTTATCAACCGAGTTGGGCGGGCAGTCAATTTTTTCTCGCCGAGCGCGAGGCCGATAGCTTTGTTAGATCGTCGCTGTCGCTAAAGGGATTTATCAACGAGCCGACCACCTTCGGCGCTTCAAAGCGGCGAATCTCATTGATGGATCGGAGTAATATCAGCACTGAAATCACCTATGATCGATCCGGTGAAAGCGGCATTCAAAGCGATGATTACCGCGTGGCGGTAAGTGGACTGACCTTTGCGCCGGTACCGATTTCGTTTTTTCTGCAGAAAACCAAGGGCGGTACCACCGATGATGGCTACGGTGAGGAATTCAGCGATACTTTCTCCTCCATCAGTGCGACTTACAGCCAGTTTATTACTGGAGAGACCATTAGCGATGCAAAAATGGGCTCCGCGTGGCAGCGGCAGGTGAGTAGGGCGGATAAAGATATCACTACCTTCGGTTTGGGGATCAAACCGACATCCCAGTTGAGTTTGTTTGCGCTCTACGTCAAGTCCAAGGAAAGCTCTCCATCGAGTCGTATCGCCCCCGATGCGTCGAAAATCGATTCTGCCGACGATTACCTGACCGCCGAGGGGGCCGGTTCAGAACTGACATTGTCCGAGGCTCTGCGTATTTTTCCTTTAGTCGATGAAACTACCGAAGGGCGCTATCTCAACAAGCTATTTATCGCCGGTTTTAAGTACCAAGTAACCGATCATCTGGCGGTGCTCGGCAAGCACAGCAGAACCACGAGTTCTTCTGACGTCAGCTATCAAGACACCACGATCTGCCAGTTGTCTACTCTGACCAATCAATCGGTCGGCTTGGAGCTGCAACAGAATCTGCTGCCGATCTATCAAGAGATCGGCTTTCTCAATAATTTTTATTCGCCGCAAAATCCCAACGCCCGGCCCGCCAGCTTTTGGGACCTCTACAATCAGGCGTTGAAGCGAGATTTTAGTTCGGACTGCTCGTTGAATGCGTTTACCGATAAAAGCCTGCAGACAGAACTGGCCGGATACGACCGCAAGTTGAATACCCTGCGCGACTACAGTCTGGCGCTTGAGTTGAACCGACCTAGCTATGATGTGTCGATCGCTTATGAGAGGTCAAAATCGCGCAATCGGAGCGATTGGGGCTACACCGGAACCGATAGCAACCATTATTTAGATCCGGCGCAACGCCTAACCAGTGATTATGCCAGTTTGCCCGGAATCAACTTTTTTTGCGGCGTGTCGCCCATTCAGTCGTCACTGTGCCAATCTGTTTTGGGCACGCGGAACGCGTTATTTAGCCAAATCTTGGGTACTAAAAACTTTTCTGAGCAGATCGCTTTTCACGGTCAGGACTCGATGCAGAGCGAATACGCAAATCTGAATGTAAAGTATAAATTTAGCCCAAAGGCGGTGCTGGATGTTGCTCTGCAGGGGGTTAAAAGCGAGGCTAATTTTTATAAGCGATACCAGGATACCGCGGTCGATTATCTCTACGGCGGTTTTAATATGTTCTTTCCGGGTGCCGAACTGTCAAACATAGACGGCGATACGGTGTCGATTGACGCGCCGCAACGCAGCCTGACAAATCCTCGGGGGCCGGGATGGCGTTACAAAGCCAGCGCTAGCCTGTTGCTGAAACCACGCGATGGTGTCTACCTCAACATGGGGCATACCGATTATGTTAAACCCAACCTAAACGTGACGCTGGCGCCGGTTTATTTGGGTTTTTCTGCAAATTTACCCTACCGGATCAGCAGCGATGATCGGGTATCGACCGATCGTTTGGGCGTCACATGGGTCACCAACCACGATGCGCTCTATCGCCTGTCATTCAGCCAGAGCAACATTCGCCCGGAAAAAATCAGCGACAACTCCGGTTGGGGCGGATCCTATATCACCCCGAGCACCAAGGGCTATACCGAGTGGCTGACCAGCGATGTGTTTGATCAAATGAGATCAAATAATCTTAGAAGCCTGAGCACCGTGGTGGGCCCCTTTGAAGACCATCTCTGCATTAACTGCAGGCGCAATACGCAAATGGAAATGGCCGTTAATTTTGTTATCACACCAGACGTTTCCGCTAGCTTTAGCTACCTGCACCACTGGGATTCGAAGGTCGTAGCGCTCGGTTCATCAGGTTTTTTGAGCGGAGCCTTAGAGTGTTTTGACGCGGTGCTTTCGGACGCTGCGTGCGAGCAACCGAAGGACGGAGTGTATGAGGCGCAGGCATTCCCGAAACATTACATTAAAACCGGCATCACCTGGCTGCCGCAAGCCAACCTCGAGGTGTCGCTGTTAGTTGAGCACGCCAGCATGACCGAGAGTATCGCCAGGGGCACTGCCTCGGTGACTAACAGCAATCAATCGTCGATTGTGGTGAGTCGGTCGCAGGCGTGGACCGATGCACACGCCATGCTACGCTGGCGGTCAAAAAACAGGCAGTTCAAGGTTGAAGCGATGCTTAACGGGATGTTCTCAGAAAAATATCCAGCAAACTTTATCGTTAGATCATCATTGAACTTTTAAAACACCAGCGGCAATCGCAACCGTTTTATCTTGACCGCAGACCGATCAAGACAAAACTGATTTAAACCAAGGCGGCTCAGCACTAGCAGCGCTTTAAACTAACCCTCGTCGCCCATTGCGGCGGTCGGCGGCATCATGCCGGGCTCGAGCATGTCGCCAGCCATTTCTTCGGGGGGCATGGCGTCACACGCATCCGCATCGCCTCCGGTTGACTCGAGGCTGGCCATGAGTAACTCAGCGGCTTCTGCGTCGCCACCCATCGCTTCGGCAAGCGCAGCGGCAGGATCCTCACTGGACTGTATTTCGGAGATCATCATTGGGTCTATATCCGCGGCGGCAAACATGGTGCTGGCCATGGCGCAGGGATCTAATGCACCGGCCATCATGCCGTTGGGCATTCCATCTGCAGCCATTGTCATTTCGTTGGCCATATCAGCGCTGCCGTTAGCTGCCTCGGCGTTGATTGAGTGCAATACGGCCATTTCGGCAGGACTGCCGTCGTTGGCATAAATGGCACAAGGCAGCGCGCTCGCAAGTAGCGTTGTGACCAGTAAAACGCGGGTTGAGATCATAATATGGCTCCTAAAGAATCGTTGCAATAAGGTGAACCAGCAACTTAAAACCTTATGCATCTTTAGTCAATAGCTGTTTGAGCAAATGACGCCAACAGGGCTGGGTACGGTTTTGACGGATTAAGATCAACCAGTAACATGTTCCGCATCGAGCTTGAGGCAATCGGGCGAGGTAAATTCGATGCGTTTCGATC
>MDTF01016281.1_pt1 | contig 18821 bp, 18 predicted proteins | sample 811191 | NCBI WGS metagenome assembly MDTF01 (sample SAMN05326649, study PRJNA326480) | marine metagenome | isolation source: seawater | place: Southern Ocean | collected 2011 | reverse complement strand
TACGGGCTCGTCGTCGCCAAGGGCAACGACCGCACCACCGAGGGCGAGCCGGTCTTCCTCGAGCGCGGCATCCCCGCCTCGGGTTTCCTCTCCAACCAGGAAGACTTCGAGCCGCGCGTCTACTTCGGTGAGATGTCGCCGCAGTACTCGATCGTGGGTGCCCCCGAAGGGACGGCGCCGATTGAGCTTGACTACCCGACCGGCTCGTCGGAAGGCTCTGGCGACGTCAAGACGACGTTCGAAGGTGACGGCGGCCCGAGTGTGGGGAGCGTCTTCAATCGCCTGATCTATGCGCTGAAGTTCCAGTCCGAGCAGATCCTCTTCTCCGACGACATCAACGAGGAGTCGCAGATCCTGTACGACAGGGACCCGGCGATGCGGGTTCAGAAGGTTGCGCCGTATCTGCAGCTGGACTCCGATCCGTACCCGAGCGTCGTCGATGGTCGCATCGTGTGGATCATCGACGGGTACACGCGCAGTGCGAACTACCCGTACTCGTCGACGGTGAGTCTGCAGGAAGCGATCTCGGACTCGAACACCGCTCAGCAGCGGTTCGGCCTGGACAACATCAACTACATCCGGAACTCGGTGAAGGCCACCGTCGATGCCTATGACGGAAAGGTGACGCTGTACGCCTGGGACGAGACAGACCCGGTGCTGCAGACGTGGCAGAAGGTCTACCCGTCGACGCTCAAGCCGATCTCCGACATGTCGGCCGATCTCATGAGCCACGTGCGGTACCCGACCGATCTGTTCAAGGTGCAGCGCGCGATCCTCGGGGTGTACCACGTGGGTGATGCGCAGTCGTTCTACCAGCGCGACAACGCGTGGGAGACGCCGAACGACCCGCAGAACGACTCCGAGCTGCAGCCGCCCTACTACCTGACGATGCAGATGCCCGGCCAGACCTCGCCGACGTACTCGATGTTCACGACGTTCATTCCCTCGTCAGAGGCCGGGAACGCCAGAAACGTGCTCATGGGTTACCTCGCGGTCGACTCGAACGCCGGGGATGAAGCCGGCACCGCGCGAGACGATTACGGCAAGCTGCGGATGCTCGTGATCTCTGCAGACACGACAGTTCCGGGCCCCGGTCAGGTGCAGAACACGTTCAACGCCGATCCGCTGGTTTCGTCGCAGATCAACCTGCTGAAGCAGGGGCAGTCCGACGTCCTGAACGGTAACCTGCTCACCCTGCCGGTGGGTGGCGGTTTGCTCTACGTCCAGCCGGTGTTCGTGCAGTCCTCGGGAGCGACAAAGCTTCCGACCCTGCAGAAGGTTCTCGTCTCGTTCGGTAACGACATCGCGTTCGAAGACACCCTGTCTGAGGCTCTCGATGCCCTGTTCGGCGGTGACGCCGGTGCCACCGGCGGCGACAGCGACGTGACGCCCACGCCGGGCGCCACAACGCAGCCGACGCCCGAGCCGACGCCGACTGAAACGACGCCGAGCACGCCGACCGAGCCGACCGACGCCTACCAGGCGGCGCTGCAGGAGGCCCAGCAGGCCATGCTGGACCGGGATGCGGCGCTGAAGGCCGGTGACCTCACGGCATTCGCCGAGGCTGACGCCCGGTTGACGGCGGCAGTGGAGCAGCTCATCGCCCTGGGCGGGCAGTAAGCCCCGCTCAGGCGGTGAGAATCCACCACCAGATCAGCAGCAGCGTCACTACGAAGCCGGCGAACTGGTTGATCCACAGGAATCGGCGCCATCCGATGGTTGCGCGTTCGGCGTCGGCGTCACGGATCGACCGGTAGGGCCACACTGCGACGAGGTAAGGGATTGCTGCGATCGCTGCCAGCGGGCCGGGCCAGGCCGTGCCGAGCGTGACCAGTCCCGACAGGGCGTAGCAGACGAGAGCGAACCAGACCGTCCATCGCGCACCTCGGGCTGTGGCGATCGACGAAATCCCCGCCTCCCGATCGGCGACGACATCCTGCACTGCACCGAAGGCGTGTGAGGCGACTCCCCACAGGCCGAAAGCCACGATGATGAGTCCGAGCTGCCACGTCCAGGTAGCTCCGGCGAGCACGAGACCGTAGACGGCGGGCGAGAAGAAGTGGATGCTGCTGGTGATCGAGTCGGCGAAGGGTCGCTCCTTCAGGCGCAGCGGTGGAGCGCTGTAGAACACCACGAAGAACAGGCTCAGCGTGAGGATCACCCACGACAGCGGTGACCCGACGATGGCCAGGTAGACCACGAACGGGGCGCACGAGAGCCCAGCAGCCCACAGGGTTATGGGGTGCATCCGCCGATCGAGGACTGCCCCGTGCGCGCCGCCCTTGCGTGGATTGCGAAGGTCCGATTCGTAGTCGAAGACGTCGTTGATCCCGTACATCGCCAGGTTGTAGGGGATGAGGAAGAACAGGGTGCCGATGACGAACGTCGCGTCGACCTGGCGGGTCGTGAGGAGGTAGGCCGCCGCGAAGGGATAGGCCGTGTTGATCCAGCTCACCGGCCGCGACGAGACGAAGAGCTCGCGGATCACTCTGCCGGGCCCGAGCGCCGGTTCAGCGGTGTTCACGGTCGACCCCCGCGCGAGCCTTGGGCAACAGGACGTAGACGGCAGGCACGAGGTACGCGGCGCAGATCGCGTACGAGAAGTCCTCGATCGGTGCGACCCCGATGCGGATGCCGCTCGAGGTGCCCTCGGGATAGGCGACCAGCCCGGCAGAGATGATCACGTTGTCGAAGATTGCGGTAAGGACCACGAGGACAGCAGCGCTGATCGTCGATGCCAGCATCCGCCGTTTCATGCCGGGCTGGGTCGCCGACAGCAGCGTCACCACAAGAGTGAACAGCGCGAACGGAATGATGATGAGTGCGTACGTCATCGCTCGTTCACCGCCCTGTCCTTGCTCGACCGCGTGGCGCGGGAGTCGATAAAGCGGAGCGCACCGGCATAGATCACGAGCCCGAGGTAACACAGGAACGCGAGGAAGAACGGCTCTTCCAGGGGAAGCTCGGGTGCGAGATCAATCCCGATGAACAGGCCGCTGTCGCCCTTGATGAACGCGCGGGTGAGGATGCCGACGGCATCCCACGCGAGGAAGAACATCACTCCGATCCCGACGGCCGCGAGCGTCCGTACCGGCGCCGCGAAGGCTGCCAGCCGCCATCGCGCGTCGATCACCGCAATCCCCGCCGCAGAAACCAGGATCGCCAGGAGATACAGACCCGGCATCTCAGACAGCCGCCGGCTCAGCGATCGGCCCGGGGGAGCGGTCACCGCGGAGGCGCTTGACGACGAGCTCGGCTGAGATCAAACACATCGGCAGCCCGATCCCCGGCAGGGCCGAGGCCCCGGCGTAAGCGAGGGAGTCGACCTTCTTGGATGCATTCCGCGGGCGGAAGACCGCACTCTGGCGCAGAGTGTGGGCAAGGCCCAACGCGTTACCGCGCCACGCGTGGAAGTCGTGTTCGAAGTCGCCCGGTGCGATAGTGCGCCGGACCGTGATCCGTTCGGCAAGATCGGGGATGTTGCACCACTGGGAGATCTGTGCGATGACACGATCGGCGGCGGCTTCGATCCGCGGCGAACCCCCGCGGTCGACACCGCCGTGTCCGAGGCTCGGGTCCGCGGGAATGGGAACCAGGACGAAGAGGTTCTCGCTGCCCTCGGGGGCGACTGTCGGGTCGGTCGCGGAGGGCTTGCAGACGTAGATCGATGCCGGGTCGGGGATGCGGGTGTGCTCCCCGAAGATGTCATCGAAATTCGAGCGCCAGTCTTCGGTGAACAACAGCGTGTGGTGGGCGAGCTGCGGAAGGTCGCCCTCGACTCCCAACAGCAGGAGGAGTGCACCGGGACTGGGAGTGCGCTTCTCCCACCACTGCTCGGGGTAGGTGCGGAGCGGCTCGGGAAGCAGCTGGGTTTCCGTGAAGTGCAGATCTGCCGACGAGACGACGAGGTCGGCATCCACGCGGCGTCCATCGGCAAGCGTGATTCCGGTCGCCTGCGCGCGTCCGCCTGCGGTGGGCGTCGTGACGATCGAGGTGACCTCGGCACCCGTTTCGATGGACACGCCTGCCCCTCGCGCGACTCGCTCGACGGCACGGATGACCTCATAGAGCCCTCCCTGCGGGTAGAGCACGCCGTCCGCGAGGTCGAGGTGGCTCATGAGGTGATAAAGGCTCGGCACTCCGTACGGAGACCCGCCGAGGAACACTGCGGGATACCCGAGGACCTGCTGGAGGCGCTTATCGCTGAAGCGGCGTTCGACGTGACGCGAAAGCGTCGTGGTCAAGAGCGGAGCGAGCTGCGGCACGCGGCGCAGCAGCGCCGGGTCGCGAAGACCCGCCGTCGTCTCATACGTGTCGTACAGAAACCGGGTGACCGCCAAATCGTAGGCATCCTTCGCCGAGTCGAGGTACTCGGCAAGGGCAGCGCCCGCACCCGGTTCGATGCTCTCGAACAGCTGGGTGGAAAGCTCCCGACCCGAGCGGATGTCAATCGGATCGCTTGCGGTGCCGGCCGGCGGCTCGCTGTAGACGCGGTAGGCGGGGTCAAGGCGCACGAGGTTGAGCTGTTCGGCGGTGGTCGTGCCCATCAGCCGGAAGAAGTGGTCGAACACTTCGGGCATGAGGTACCAGCTCGGTCCGGTGTCGAAACGGAATCCGTCAGCCTCCCAGACGCCGGCGCGCCCGCCGACCTGCTCGCGAGCCTCGAACAGGCTTACCGCCCAGCCCTCGCGCGCGAGGAGGGCCGCGGTGGCCAGGCCCGCGATGCCACCCCCGATGACGACCGCGCGGTCGGCATCCGTTCGGGGGGCTGCGGGTCGTGCGCTAGCTGTTTCGCTCATGCGGAGTCCTCATTCCTCGGGCGGGCGGATTCAGGGGCGACGTGACCGGGAAGGCCGCGCTCACGGGCTGGTTCGGCGTGGTGCTACTCCGACGAGGGCGCGGGCGATGAGTCCGGCCTTGACGATATTGGGCACCCGCACCCGCGCGGTCGGTGCGGGGTCGGCGCGGAGCCGTCTCGAGAGCTCGGCGAACAGGTCGTGCGCTGCGGTCACGGCTCGGCGGCAATCCGGGGGCAGATGGGGGATGACGGCTGCTGCCGCGGCCAGATCCCCATCGATGCGGTCGAGGATTGCGACCCGGTCGTGGGCGCCGGTCGTGATTCCGAGGTAGTCGCGTCCGAGCGCGGCCTCGTCGTGGTCGAGATCGCGTAGGAAGTTCACGTCTTGAAAGGCAGCGCCGAGGCGCCGGGCTCCGTCGACCAGTTCGGGAGTGGGGCCCGAAGGGGAAGCTTGGCCGGCGTTGACGAACACCTGCAGACACATGAGCCCCACGACTTCGGCCGATCCGTAGACGTACGAGTCGTGGGAGGCGTCGTCGTGTGAGGCAACCGTGAGGTCGGTTCGCATCGAGGCGAAGAACGGATCGGTGAGGTCTGCTCCGATGAGACATTCGCGGGCTGTTCGCGCAAAGGCGTGCACGATGAGGTTGCTGCTGAAGCCGCGACCGATCGCTGTCATCGTCTCTTGTTGGAGTTCATCGAGAAGCGTCTCGGCGGATGCGGCATCCAAACCCGCTTCGATGGCTGGGCCGTCGACGATCTCGTCAGCGACGCGGACGAGGGCGTAGATGTTGCGCACGTGCGTGCGCACCCGCGGCCCGAGCAGGCGTGTGGCCATGCCGAACGAGGTCGAGTACGCCGCGATCACGGCCGCCGCGGCGTCGTCGGCTGCCGTGTCGTACAGGGCGATGCCCGTCGGCTGATGACTCACGGAATGCGCTCCTCCACTGCCGCAGCGAGCGTATCTGCCAAGGTCACCGCGCGGGGAGGGAGAGTCGAGCGCGCGGCGCGTCGGCGCACATCCGACAGGTTCTCGGCGATGAGCTGATGCAGTCGCTCGCGGGCTCCGCTGGCTTCGAGTGCGGATTGGGCGTGCCGCACCGCGATCGGTCCGGTGTGTGCCACGGCGAGGGTGCTGGTGACCAGCGGCCACTGCGCGCTCTCGCGGGCTAGCGCAATGAGAGGCGTGCGCTTGGACTCGCGCAGGTCGCTTCCGGCATCCTTGCCAGCTTGCTCTGCCGTGCCGAACGCGCCGATGAGATCGTCCACAAGCTGAAACGCGAGACCGAGTGAGCCGCCGATGCGTTCAAGGTCGGCTATCCACGTCGAGGGCGCGCCGGCCAGAATCGCGCCCGCGCAGAGCGGCGCGGTGAACGAGTACACCGCTGTCTTGTTGTAAGTGGCGGCGAGGATCTCTGCCTGTTCCGCGAGATCGGGCGTCACGCTGTTTTCGACGTCGGCGAGTTCACCAGCCGCCGAGACGAAGACGGCATCGTCCAGGAGGTCGAGCAGTCGTGTGCGTTGCATGTCGGGCACGTCGGCAAGCGCGACCATCCGGGTCGCCTCGTGGAGAAGGAGGTCACCGGCGAGAATTGCGGCCGCATCCCCCAGCAGCGCCGCGCCTTTCGCATCTGCGCCCTGGGTTTTTGCTCTGATGCGGAAACGGCCCGCCACGTTGGGCACGCCGCGCCTGGTCACGTCGTGGTCGATGACATCGTCGTGGATGACGAACGCGCTATGTAGCAACTCGAATGCTGCGGCCACAGACGACAGGCCGGGGGCACGCTCGAGGTCACCGCCGACGGCGAGAAAGGATGCCACGACCAGCTGTGGTCTCAGTCGCTTTCCGCCGGCTGTCGCGGCGCTCACCGCGGCGGTGAGCGCCGACATCGACTCTCCCTGTTTCGTCGCCCGGGCTGCCAGTCGCGCCAGTGCCTCGTCGATCGCGGTGTCGACGGCGAATCGGGCGGCGTCTGGGATCATGAGGCTCGTCGCTGCAGTTGCGGGGATTCGAAGATGCGGAGTTGCTGGGACTGCAGCACGAGCCAGGGGCTGAAGGCCCAGGGCGTGGTTGCCAGCGACGAGCCGAGCTCTTCGGGGTCTACCCAGCGGGCTTCGACGACTTCGAGGGGATTCGGAGCGACCTCGTCATCGGTGCGTGCGATGTAGACTGGGCAGATCTCGTTCTCGACGATTCCGCCTGCGTCGACGGCGCGGTAGCGGAAAAGCGGAAGCGCGAGCTCGATGTCGGTCAGGTGGATGCCGAGCTCGAACTCACCGCGTCGCTGCACTGCCGACAGGAGTGGCTCTGCGGGCCTCGGGTGACCGCAGAAGGAATTGGTCCAGACGCCGGGCCAGGTTTTCTTGTCGAGTGCTCGTCGGGTAACGAGCACCTGCCCCTCGGCGTTGAGGATGTGGCACGAGAAAGCGAGATGGAGTGCGGTTTCGGTGCCATGCACACTGCTCTTCGGGGCGGTGCCTACCGGGTTGCCATCGTCATCCAGCAACACCACATGGTCACCATCCGTCATTATTCCTCCTCCTATATCGCTAGCTTAGCTAGCAATATCTCCCGTCCGATGATAACAAGGAGTGGAAAGGGGTGTCCATCATGACCACGCCGTGGGTTCCGCAGACTCCACACCAGCAGGCTGTGCTGGACGTTCTGCTGAGCATCCGTGCGCTCAATGATGCCATGGACCGCATGAACGGCGGCATGAAAGACGACATGGACATGAACGCGACGGATCTCGCGGCCCTGCGCATGATGATCGTGCGAGAGCAGCGGGGCGAGTCCGTCAGTCCGCACGACATCGCGAAGCACCTGCGGATATCGACGGCATCGACGACGAAACTGCTGGACCGACTTGAGGGAGCCGGCTATATCGAGCGCCACCCGCATCCGAGGGATCGCCGTGCACTCATCCTGACGTTGACGGCGCACTCGCGGGCGACCTTCTTCAAACACTTCTCCGAGCACCTCGAGCAGATGCGTCGGGTGACCGAGCCGTACACGGAGGATGAGCTGAGGCTCATCGGCCGGTATTTGACCGATGTGAGCCAGGCGATCGACCCCGCCTGAGCTCACTGCGGTGGGGGTCTCTGGCAATGCAGAAGGTCCCGGATCTTGTCGATCCGGGACCTTCTCTTGGTTGCGGGGGCAGGATTTGAACCTACGACCTCTGGGTTATGAGCCCAGCGAGCTACCGAACTGCTCCACCCCGCGGCACAAGGATCAACCTTAGCACGGTTCCCACGGCCTCGCATCTTTGGGTTAGCGAGGTGGGGCCCCGGTTGCCTCGACTCATGCCGGCCGGGGAGGATTGCCGCATGACGACATCCCGAGGCGACCTACGGACGGCGCCCGGCGCCGACGCCGGGCCCGACGGGCGATCCGAGACGCCCAGTGAGCGCGCCGACCGCAACTGGGATGATGTGCTCCAGGAGTTGCGCGTGCTCCAGACCGGCACGCAGATCCTCACGGGATTTCTCCTCGCCGTCGCATTCCAGCCGGCATTCGGTGACCTCACCGATCCGCAACGCGCTTTCTACCTCGGCCTTCTGGTGCTCGCGGCTCTGAGCGCGATCATCGCGTTGGCGCCGGTCGCGATGCACCGCAGCCTGTTCCGCAGGCTCGCCAAGCCCGACGTCGTGATCTTCGGACACCGCGCGCTCGTCGGTGCCCTGGGGACCGTCGGTCTCCTTCTCGTGGGTGTCGTGGCTTTCGTGTTCGACGTCGTGCTCGGTTTCGACCCGGCCTGGATCGCAGCGGCCGCCCTCGGTGCCGCCGTCGTCATCCTGTGGCTCGTCGTTCCGGGGTATCTGCGCAGGCACCATTCTCGAAAGGCGGACCGCTCATGACCCGGATGCCGGCACCGGCAGTCCCCGTGGCAATTGCGCAGTTCGCGCCGTCTGCCGACAGCGAGGCCAATGCGCGTCAGATCGATCGAATGGTCGATGTGGCAGCTGACCGCGGTGCGAGCCTCGTCGTGTTCCCCGAGTACTCCAGCTACTTCGTCGACCCGTTCGACCAGACGCTCGCCCGGCACGCGCAGCCCGTGGATGGACCGTTCATCGCGGCTCTTCAGCAGTCAGCGCAGCGAACCGGCACGGTGGTCGTGGCAGGACTCATCGAAACGGCGACCAACCCCGCGAAGGTGCGCAACGCGGTAGTTGCGGTGGGCTCTGAGGGAGTTCTCGCTGTGTACCGCAAGCTTCATCTCTACGATGCGTTCGGGCAGCGGGAGTCTGATTGGGTCGAGGCCGGCGAGCTCGTGCCACCCCAGACTTTCGACGTGGGCGGACTGCGCTGGGGTCTCATGACCTGTTACGACCTGCGGTTTCCGGAGGTCGCCCGAACCCTGGTGGATGCCGGGGCGGAGGGGATGGTCGTCCCCGCAGCCTGGGTGCGAGGTCCGCTCAAAGAGTTCCAATGGCAGACGCTGTTGGCGGCCCGCGCGATCGAGAACACGGTGTTCGTTGCGGCTGCCGACCATCCGCCACCGCTCGGGGTCGGGGCCTCGGTCGTGCTCGACCCCCAAGGTGTGGCGATCGCGGGTGTCGGCACAGGTACGGATGTCGCTGTGGGCTACGTGGATCCGGATGTCATAGATCGCGTGCGGCGCGTCAATCCGGCGCTTCGGCTGCGGCGGTTCGACGTGATCCCGCGCCCGTGACCGGTGTCGCGGGGCGGCGTCGAACGAGAGCATCACGACTGCATAGTTCGCTCCCGACTGAGCCATAGGATTCACACAGCATCCGGCGGCACCGTTGATGGTGCTTGGAAGGAGCATCCATGAGCACCGAGAACACCGCAGATTCCGTCGACCCGCAGGGCGCCGCCGAGACCGCGAACAGGGAAGCCGCGCAGGGCGCTGACGCCTCCGCGCACGCGACCGCCCCCGCCGCCACACCGGTTGAGTCGACGCAGTCCACACAGCCGACGGAACCGCTGCCGCCGACCCCCGGGGTGTCCCCGGCTGCGAGTGCCTCACCGACGTGGGCTCCCCCCGCGGCTGGAACCCACCACCCGCAGTCCCCCTACGCGCAGGCTCCCTACACTTCCCCTGCAGCTGCCCCGAACTACGCCTTCGCTCCCGCCACGACGGCGGCGCCGCGCGCAAAGGTCGGCGCGGGCAAGGTTGCCGGGATCATCATCGCCGCCGCCCTCGTGGGCGGTGCCGCCGGCCTGGGGGGTGCCTACGCCGGCGTTTCGCTGTTTGCTCCCGACACCGTGACGACAGCATCCGGACCTGCAAGTGTCACGGTGAACGACACGTCCTCTGTGACGCAGACGACCGGGATCGCGGCCAAGGTGCTTCCGAGCGTTGTCACCATCGAGGCCAGCTCCTCCAGCGGCGGCGGAACGGGCTCCGGGGTCGTCCTGACCTCTGACGGCTACGTCGTCACGAACACGCACGTCGTCACCCTTGACGGCGCGACGGCAGACGCGACGGTTCGCGTCACCACGTCAGACGGGCGCGTCTACGATGCTGACGTCGTCGGCACCGACCCCATCTACGACCTCGCCGTCATCAAGCTCGTGGGCGCCGAGGATCTGACGCCGATTGATTTCGCCGACTCCTCGAATCTGAACGTTGGTGACCAGACCGTCGCGATCGGTGCTCCGCTGGGGCTGTCGAACACGGTGACCACGGGTATCGTGAGCGCACTCAACCGCTCGATCCAGATCTCCTCGGCTGCTGCGCCCGACACCGACCAGAGCGACCCCAACTCCGAGGATCAGGGCGGCGAGGGGCCGTTCTACTTCGACTTCGGTCAGGGCCGCCAGGGCAGCACGGGATCGAACGAGACGATTTCGATCGCGGTGATTCAGACGGATGCCGCCATCAACCCCGGAAACTCGGGTGGCGCCCTGGTCGATTCCGACGGCAAGCTCATCGGCATCAACGTTGCGATCGCTTCCGCGGGCGGATCCTCGGGCCAGGCCGGCTCCATCGGCGTCGGCTTCTCGATCCCCTCGAACGTCGTCGAGCGTGTGACGCAAGAGATCATCGACACCGGTTCGGCAACGCACGGACTGCTCGGTGCGAGCGTGCAGAACGCCGCGATGATTCAGGGCTCCACCATCACCGGTGCCTACGTCGCCGACGTGACCGACGGTGGCGCGGCCCAGCGCGGCGGCCTGCAGGCCGGCGACATCGTGACGGGCTTCAACGGTGTGCCGATTTCGGACGCGACCGATCTCACCGCCCAGGTGCGTGCTGCAGCGGCCGGAAGCGACGCGACAGTGACTTTCGTTCGCGACGGTCAGACCCGCACGGTGGACGTGACGCTCGGACAGCTCGGTTCGTGAGCACGGCCTCAGGCCCGGTCACCTGGTAAGCACACAGACCCGACCGACGCCGCCCCAGACTACTCCGGGGCGGCGTCGGTCGCTTGTGTGTCGTCGTCTTTCCGGGGACGACGCGTGATGCTTCGAGCTGCACCGCCGATAGCTGTCGTTCCTTTCGAGACACTGCTGCCGATCGCGCTCGCGCCCCGCCCCACGCCTGTGCCCACCGCAGAACCGGCGCGGCGCGCGACCGAAACTGCCGAGTGCTCGATACGGCGGGCGCCCGGCAGCGGCTCGGTTTCTGGGGGTAACGCTTGCGGCGGAATACCGAAGGCTCGGCGGGATCCCGTGAGGACCCGCCGGCCGAGAATGTGGTTGCCGGCGCCGCCGATTGCCGCGCCGATGCCGAACGGGAGAGCCTTGCCAATCCAGGACGCGCCGCCCCGGGCGGCGAACTGGCGGACGAAGGTGGTCTTGAGGCGATCGACGATCGGCCCCATCGCTGCCTTCGGGATCGTCTTGGTGACCATCTCGCCCCAGTAGGTCGAGCGCGTCGGTCCGCGACCGGTCGCCTGGTTCGCCAACTGCGAGACGAGGTCGACGCCTTCCTGGCCGAGCATCAGTGTCAGCACGAGCGCACGGGCGCGGTTGGGATCGGACACCGGGATGCCGTGCACTTCCGCAACTGACTGCGCGAAGAGGGTGGTCGCCTCGAGGAACCCGATGGTCTCGACCCCGCTGAGGGCGAGAGTGACGCCGGTACCGATGCCCGGAACCACAGCCGTGGCCCCCACCGCCGCGCCTCCGGTGGTCACGGCGGCCAGGTACCGGCGCTCAAGAGTGCGGATGATCTGCGCGGAGGTCGCGTTCGGTTGGCGAAGGCGGATGCTGCGCAAATGAGCCAGAACAACGGGCCGCTGAATTGCCAGCACGCGATCAAGCGCTCGGATGAACATCGGGTGCTCGTCCGACCCTTCCGGAGGGAGCCCACCCGACCAGGGGGCGTCATCCGGTAGCGAATGGATCTGATGGACCTTGTCGGCCATGGGGCGATCTTAAGCGCTCCGGCTGGGCATCCGCCTGGCATCGAGTGTCATCGGGGGGCTGAGGCGGAGGTCGATTGATAGTTTGGAGCGGTGACTGAGGCGACGGATCTTCCCGACGAGTCCTCCGGCGAGTCCGGCGAGACCCCGGGGGAGGGATCCGCGAAGAAGCCCGCGTCGCCGCGCGCGCCACGCGCCCCGCGAAAGACCTCCAGTTCACGCGCGCCCGCTTCGAAGACGTCGGGCTCCAGTCCCCGCGCGCCACGGCGCCCTGCGGCGCAGCGACCCGCGACTGCGCGGAAGCGCCCCGCCGCAGCACCGAAGCCCTCTGAGTCGGAGGGCACGCCGCCCCCTGCGCCCGAGGACGCCGCGGTCGATGGCACGCCGGTCGATCCTGCGCTCGAGGCTGCGCTGGAATCCATCGCAGCGAGCGAGACCCGGGATGAGGTCGACCAGATCTCCAGTTCGGACGCCGACGAGGCAGCCCTGGAACAAGACGAGCCTGCCCCAGCAGACGAGCCCGCCCCGGAAGATGACGCTGTGGCGGATGACCCCGTGGATGCTGCCGAGCAGGCAGTAGCCACGATCACCGGGTCGACAGACCTTGTGCCCGTCGAAGCAGACGATGCGGCGCCGGTGCCGGCGCTGGTGCTGCGCGGCATCCGGAAGTCATTCGGAGATCTGCAGGCGCTGGACGGGATCAGCCTCGAGGTCCCCGTCGGCAGCTTCTATGGGATCGTGGGGCCCAACGGGGCGGGGAAAACGACGACCCTGTCGATCATCGCGGGCCTGCTCCGCGCCGATTCGGGCGACATCACGATCGCGGGCGTGGATGCCGCGGCCAAGCCCGTCGCAGCCAAGCGCCTCATGGGTGTGCTTCCTGACCGGTTCCGCACCTTCGACCGGCTGACCGGCCGCCAGCTGCTCTACTACTACGGCGCACTGCGGGGCCTCCCGCCGGCCGAGGTCGAGCGGCGCACCATCGACCTTGCCCGCGCGTTCGATCTGACAGAGTCGCTCGGCCGGGTCGTGTCGGATTACTCGGCGGGCATGTCCAAGAAGATCATGCTCGCCGGTGCTCTCATCCACTCGCCCCGCGTCCTGGTGCTCGACGAACCGTTCGAAGCCGTCGATCCGGTCTCGAGCGCGGCGATTCTCGACATCTTGCAGGCGTACGTCGCGCACGGCGGGACAGTGATCCTCTCCAGCCACGGGATGGAGCTCGTCGAGCGGGTGTGCTCGCGCGTCGCCGTGATCGTCGCCGGTTCCCTGGTGGCAGAGGGCACGATCGACGAGGTGCGTGGCGAGGCCAGCTTGGAAGAGCGGTTCGTCGAACTCGTCGGCGGGGCGGGCGAGCTGGAGGGCCTCGAGTGGTTGCACACGTTCTCCGACTGAGGATCGCGCTGCTGCTGGGTGCTTTCCGGGGAGATCCGCAGAAGGTCACGCGAGGAATCGTCGGTGCGCTGCTGTTGCTGGCGGCGACGGTTGCCGCCTGCTGGTCGCTGCTGCGCGTACAAGAGTCCTCGACCGCAGCTGTCGGGGCCATCACCATCTTCTGCGGTGCGACCCTCACGCTCGCCTTCGCCGTGGCGCCCATCGTTTCCGCGGTGACCGATCCGCTCGATCCGCGTCGATTCCGTGTCTTCGCCCTGGCTCCCGAGCCTCTCGCGGGAGCGCTCGCGCTCGCGGGGCTGTTCAGCGTCCCCGTCCTGGGCCTGGCCGCCCTCGCGGTGTGTGCGGCTGTTGTCTGGGTCGCCGCCGGAGCCACCGTCGGTGCGGCGATCATCGCCGTTGTGATTGGGGTGGCGACGTGCGTACTGTTTGCCCGCGTCGCGCTCGGGGTTGCCGGCATCATCTTCGGTGATCGCCGCTCGCGAGAACTTTCCGGCCTTCTTCTGGTCGCGGTACTGGTCATCGTCGTCCCGGTGGGCGTCTTCCTGGCGTCCCTCGATTGGCGCGGCACCGTTCCTGGCCCGTTGCAGCAGGTCGTCGACATCCTGAGCTTCACTCCCATCGGCGCTGCGTGGGCGTTCCCACTGTTGTTCACGCGGGGCGACGCATCCGGCGTTCTCGCCCTGATCATCGCTCTGGCAACCGTTGTCGCGCTGGGGTTTGCGTGGCTCGCGCTAGTGCGTCACTTCCTCTCGAGCATCGAAAAGCCCCTGACCACGCGCGAGCGGGGCGGACTCGGTTGGTTCAGCGTCGTCCCGGGGACCCCCGGGGGAGCCGTCGCAGCTCGGAGCCTGGTGTATTGGCTGCGCGACAGGCGCTACCTCGTGAACACACTCGTGATCCCCGTCGCAGCGGTGGCCACTGTCGTGCCGCTCCTGATCGCGGGGGTCCCCGCGAACGTCGCGGCGCTCGTGCCGATCCTGTTCGTCGCGCTCTTCTTCGGCTGGTTGCCCCACAACGATCTCGCGTACGACTCGACGGCGATCTGGATGCATGTAGCGAGCGGCCTGCGGGGCTTGCCCGACCGCGTCGGGCGCCTCGTTCCGATCCTGGTCATCGCCATCCCCGTGCTGGCCATCGGCATCCCGATCTCTGTCGCCCTCCATGGGCGATGGGCGATCGCGCCGGCGATCGTCGGCGTGTGCGCGTCGCTGTTCTTCTCGGGGCTCGGCCTGTCGAGTATCGCCTCGGCGGCGTCGCCTTACCCCGTCACACCTCCGGGCGAGAGCCCGTTCCAGCAGCCGCAGCGCACCGGGTCGAGTGGAGCTGTGCCCCAAGCCCTCGTGATGATCGGCGCGCTCGCCGTGTCAGCACCGAGCCTGTGGTGGACCTGGCTCGCGCTCACGCGCACGATCGAGGCTGCCTCGCTTGCCCTGTGGGTGGGGGTTGCTACCGGTCTTGTCGTGCTCGTGTTGGGCGTCGCCATCGGGGCAGCGGTCTTCACCCGACGAACCGGGCGGATCATGGAGTTCGCCGAGGCATCCTGACGGCTCTTCTGAACGGCTGTTCCTGCGGCATTCGAGCCGCGAGAACCCGAGCCGCGGCCGGATGCCCGGACTACACTGACTGTCCATGAGCACTCCGCTGGACAGCCCCGACCAGGGCGGACTTGCGACCCTCGATCGCGAGCTCGAAGAGCTCCTTCGCGAAGAGACCGTCGAACCCGGGGACCACGAGCGGTTCTCGCACTACGTCAAGAAGGACAAGATCCTCGAGTCGGCTCTGACCGGCAAGCCGGTCAAGGCGCTCTGCGGCAAAAAGTGGACCCCCGGGCGCGACCCCGAGAAGTTTCCGGTGTGCCCGACGTGCAAAGAGATCTACGAGCGGATGAAGAACTGAGCCCACCCGCTCACGCAGTCAGCCCGTCTGGTAGGCGGTCTCGAGGGCGGGCTCCGAGCGGCTGAGCGCGAGAGCCGTCAGAGGGAGTTCGGCCCGTACGCGTGCGTGGTGTTCACGGGCGGCGCTGACTCCGCCGGGTCCCTCGGCTGCTGCATCGATCTCGCCGTGGGCGACGAGCGGAACCTGCAGGGCGCGGGCGTTCGACGGCGGCGTCGGCGTTTCGGTGTGCTCGAAGCCTTCGGTGACGACGATGAGTTCCTCGCGGGCGATTCCGTGCTCGAGGATTCGGAAAGCCGTCTTCCGCCCGCCCAGCGACGCCTTGGCGGTCGAGGTCTTCGCCACCGGGATCCACGCACCGGCGGCATCCTGGCGTGCCACGAGCTTGTAGACCAGGCCCGCCGTCGGCGAGCCCGAACCGGTGGCCAGCGCCGTACCGACGCCGTACGCGTCCACCGGGGATGCCGCCAGCGCGGCGATCGCAAACTCGTCAAGGTCGCTTGTGACGGTGATGCGCGTGTCGTGAGCACCCAGGGAATCGAGTTGCCGCCGGACCTGCGCCGCGACGATCGGAAGGTCCCCCGAATCGATCCGTACCCCGCCCAGCCCCGTTCCGGCGACCCTGATCGCTGTGTCCACGCCCGTCTCGATGTCGTACGTATCGATGAGAAGTGTGGTCTGGTCGCCGAGGGCCCGCAGTTGCGCCGCGAACGCGTCGGCTTCGGTGTCGTGGAGCAGCGTCCAGCTGTGCGCTGCAGTACCCATGGTCGGGATGCCCCACCGGTGCCCGGCCTCCAGATTGCTCGTCGCGCCGAATCCCGCAATGAATGCCGCCCGCGCGGCAGCGACGGCCGACCATTCGCCGGTGCGCCGTGAGCCCATCTCGGCGAGGGGCCGGTCACCGGCGGCGATGCTCATGCGTGCCGCCGCGGCAGCTACCGCGGAGTCGTAGTTCAGGACGCTCAGGGCAAGGGTCTCCAGAATGACCGCCTCAGCAAAGGTGCCCTCGATCGTCAGCAACGGCGACCCCGGGAAGTACAGCTCGCCCTCCCGGTACCCGTGAATCGACCCCGTGAAGCGGTACTCCTCGAGAAAGCGCAGGGTCTGGGCATCCACGACCCGCTCGTCGCGCAGGAAACGCAGCTCGTCGTCGCCGAACCGGAAGTCGCGCAACAGGCTCAGCAGCCGCCCAGTGCCCGCCACGACGCCGAACCGGCGGCCGCCGGGCAGGCGTCGCGCGAAGACGTCGAACACGCAGCGGCGCGAGGCGGTGCCGTCGTGGAGGGCCGCATCGAGCATCGTCAGTTCGTACCGGTCGGTGAGCAGTGCCGTGCTGACGGATGCTGTCATGCGCGTCAGCCTAGTGAAGCGGCCGCCGCGGCATCCATCCCACTCCGCCGCCCGGCGGCTGGGAGACGAGCGCTGGCGTAGGCTGGTGCACCGTGAACAACGCGCCGATCGGGATCTTCGACTCCGGTGTCGGCGGGCTCACCGTGGCACGGGCCATCTCCGATCAGCTGCCTCGCGAGTCGCTGCTATACATCGGTGACACTGCCCATTCGCCCTACGGACCCAAGCCCATCGCCGATGTGCGTCGGTACTCGCTCGAGGTGCTCGACACCCTCGTCGCGCAGGGCGTGAAGATGCTTGTGATCGCCTGCAACACCGCGTCCGCCGCGGTACTGCGCGATGCGCGCGAACGCTACGACGTCCCCGTCGTCGAGGTGATCGGGCCTGCCGTCCGGACGGCGATGTCGACGACCCGGTCGGGGCGGATCGGGGTCATCGGCACCAGCGGCACGATCGGCTCGCGCGCGTACCAAGACATGCTCGAGGTAAATGACCGCCTCACGGTGTTCGCGCAGGCATGTCCGCGCTTCGTCGAGTTCGTCGAGGCTGGCGAAACCGACACGCCCGAGGTGCTGGCCGTCGCCGAGGAATACCTTGCGCCGCTGCGGCACTCCGGCGTCGACACGCTCGTGCTCGGTTGCACGCACTACCCGTTCCTGAAGGGTGCCATCAGCTATGTGATGGGACCGGATGTCTCACTCGTCTCCAGCGACACCGAGACGGCTAATGACGTGTACCGGCAGCTCGTGAGTCGGGATCTGTTGGCGGCAACGGATGCTGCTGCAACCCACACGTACGAAGCAACCGGTGATTCGGCTGACGAGTTCGTGCGCCTTGCCCACCGGCTCATGGGCCGCGAGGTGCGAGACGTGCGCCTCGTGCAGACCGGAGCCATCGACCTGCGGCCCTGACCTGCCGCACTGACCGCCGCTTCGCCCGACGCGGAGCACCGACCCGGAAAGAGAACCCGCATGAGCGAGATCACCCGCGCTGACGGTCGCACCATCGACCAGTTGCGTCCTGTCACGATCGAACGAGGCTGGTCCGCCCAGGCAGAGGGATCAGCGCTGATCAGCTTCGGCGGAACCCGCGTGCTGTGCACGGCATCCTTCACCAACGGTGTGCCGCGCTGGCTCACCGGCAAGGGCAAGGGCTGGGTTACCGCCGAGTACGCGATGCTGCCTCGGGCCACCAACGATCGCAACGACCGCGAAAGCGTCAAGGGCAAGATCGGTGGCCGCACACACGAGATCTCTCGCCTGATCGGCCGGGCGCTGCGGGCAGTCGTCGATACGAAGGCGCTCGGTGAGAACACGATCGTGATCGACTGCGACGTGCTGCAGGCCGACGGAGGAACCCGAACCGCCGCCATCACGGGGGCCTACGTGGCGCTCGCCGATGCCATCGAATGGGGGCGGCGCAAGAAGTTCATCGGTCAGAAATCGCAGGTGCTGCTCGACTCGGTGGCTGCCGTCTCGGTCGGCATCATCGACGGTGAGCCGATGCTCGACCTGGCCTACGTCGAGGACGTCCGCGCCGAGACCGACATGAACGTCGTGGTGACGGGGCGCGGGTTGTTCGTCGAGGTGCAGGGCACTGCCGAGGGTGCGCCCTTCGACAAGCGGGAGCTCGATGCGCTTCTCGAGCTGGGGCTGTCAGGCTGCGCGACCCTGCGTGACATTCAGACCGACACCCTCGCTTCGGGTGAGTGACCGGATGCCGCAGCAGATCGTCCTGGCAACCCACAATCCCCACAAGGTCGCCGAGTTCGGCCGGATCGTCGCGGCGACCCGCCCCGACCTGCACGTCATCGGCTACGACGGACCCGAGCCCGTCGAGGATGGCGTCAACTTCGCCGAGAACGCCCTGATCAAGGCGCGGGCAGCTGCCCGCCACACCGGGCTTGCAGCGCTCGCCGATGACTCCGGCATTGCCGTCAGCGTGATGGGCGGTGCGCCGGGGATTTTCTCGGCATACTGGGCGGGCCACAAGAAGGATGCCGTCGCGAACATGCATCTGCTGCTGGATCAGCTCTCCGACATCGCGG
>MDTF01016863.1_pt1 | contig 18838 bp, 19 predicted proteins | sample 811191 | NCBI WGS metagenome assembly MDTF01 (sample SAMN05326649, study PRJNA326480) | marine metagenome | isolation source: seawater | place: Southern Ocean | collected 2011 | reverse complement strand
GTTTGGAGTTTGCTGTAAGTAACTTGATGAGCCGTTCAGAAAACCAATCTGCTGCTCGGTCGCGTATAGAAGATACGGACTTTGCGGTTGAATCTGCAAACCTTGCAAAAAACCAAGTTTTGCAGCAAGCTGGTACGGCCATGTTGGCGCAAGCCAACGCTTCGAGTCAGGGTGTTTTATCCCTACTGAAGTAATTAATTTGAGTGGTGGTCTGAGAGATCAGTCCTAGCTTAAAAAAAACGGAGGGTAACTATGGATACTCTGCAAATAAATTCTCCAAGTTCTAGTCATTTGGCAAGCTCAATTGAGAAGTCAGTAGGTTCAGGGAACGTTGGTATTAGGCCGGAAGTTCAAAAGGTCCCGCCAACAACCAAGGTCGATATCGATCGTCAGCCGACGATATCGCCAAATGAACTTGCAGATAAAATAGAGCAGCTGAATAAGGAGTTGATGTCTCGCAATCAGGTGGTCGCGTTTAGTTCAGACGCAACCACTGGTCGAGATATTGTGAGAGTGACAAACCGGACAACGGGCGAGTTGATAAGACAGATGCCTAGTGCCGAAGCACTTAAAGCAATGCAAAACATTGACCAAATGATGGGGTTAATTTTTAACAAGTCAGTTTAACCTGGATAGTGAAAAAGAGCAGCTTAGGCTGCTTTTTTATTGCCTTGGATAATTTGGTATGTATATTGCATTGAACTTGAGGCGGCAAGAGGATTTAAGTAATGTCAGATTATTGACTATTAATGCTTTGCGTTATAGGTTTTGGGGAGAATTATGGCAAGTATAGGAAACACAGACTTAGTTAATGCGCTTGGGTCAGGTGCTGGCTTTGATACTAAAAGCATAGTAAACACTTTAGTTGCTGCCGAAAAAGCGAGCTCTCAAGCTTCAATCGATAGAAAAACAAGCGATGTAGATGCCAAGGTCTCTGGCACAGCACAATTGAAGTCTGCTCTTCAAACTTTAAAGACAGCTTTTGAAGTTGTGGATGATAAGCGAGATTTTAACTTTTCATCTTTGAGTAATACTAACCCTGAAAATATTTATGCTGATTTTGACACTAGTACCTCAGTTCCCGGCACCTATAAAATCAATGTTAGCCAATTAGCCCAAAATGACTCAATTCGATCGAGTGCAGAGTCAAGCCAAACAGCTGATCAAAATGGAACTAGCGCTGCAACTTTGGTCATTAGAATTGGTACGGGTACAGCAAAAACATTAACTTTATCAGCAAATGCGACATCTCTGAATGAATTGGTTACCGGCATTAATAATTTAGACATTGACGTCACAGCCAGGGTTGTAGAGGTAAGTACAGGATCTTATCGAGTAGTTGTTGAGGGACCTCAAGGTGCAGATAACGCACTTACAATTACAGATTCAGTTTTTGGGTTAACCACAGATACCTCTGCTGCCACCTATTCGTCCAGTAGCAAGACTCAGGCTGCACAAAACGCAACCATTTCGGTAAACGGTCTATCTGTTAGTCGGCCTTCAAATGAAGTTGATGACCTTGTTCCTGGGTTGAAATTAGACCTAATGGCTGTAACCAGTTCTGATGCAGTCCTGTCTGTCAGCCGAAATGTCTCAACAGCTAAAAATGCAATAACAAATTTAGTCACTGCTTATAATGCCTTTGACACAATAATGGGCGACCTTACAGATGCAGAAACATCGACTGGTGAACTTGCACTCCTTAAATCAGATTCTGCAGTAAGAGCCATAGGTGACAAGGTGAAGGCCTTTTTGACTAGCGATAGCTCTACGCCTGGAACGAATATCGCCAAGATGTCTGATTTGGGCATTACTATTCAGCAAGATGGTAAGTTTAAAATCAACAGTACCACCATGGGGACGGCTATGAACTCTTATTATGATGAAATAGCTAAGCTTTTTAGTGGAGATACGGATGATCAATCGACTTACAGCTCAGCTTCTAGGGGCATAGCTGGAGATATAGTTTTCAAAATTGAAACTTACCTACGTTGGGACGGTTTGATTACCCAAAGGGAAGCCTCTTACAAAAGCACTCAAACTTCAATTGCAAATAAGCAAGAAGTGTTGGATGCAAAAATGGTTAAAGTTGAGAGTCGTTACTCTAAACAGTTCAGTAATATGAATAAAATCATGGATCAAATGAAATCAATGCAAGATTACTTAGAGCAGCAGTTGAGTAACTTACCATATAATAACAAGGACTAAGAAATGCAAAGTACACTGGAAGTTGACACTATTTCAAAATCTGGAAGTTCTACTATGGATGCGCTTTATTATTTGACCAAAGCTCAGGCTGCCTTAGAAGAAGAAAACCTTTTTTTAGCGATGGAGTCTATGATCAAGGCCCATAATCTCGAGCCTGATGAGGTTCAAATTATAGCAGCAATATTAGAGATCCAATTGAAGCTTGGGCACTGTAAGCAAATGCTACCAAATATAGACTTACTCATTAATTTACAGCCGGAGAATATAAGCTGGCCTATTAACAGGCTGTTTGCCTTGACTGGTTGTGAAGCTTTTGAAGAAGTGGTAGAAGAATCACTTTTACTGTTAAAGCTATACCCAAAAAACACACAAATATTGGCACTATTGGCTAGCGCATATTATGAATTAAATAATTATTCAGATGGCCTAGATGTTGTAAACGGTTTGATTGAGTTAAATTCAGGTGCCAGTGAACCTTTTTTAATTAGAGGCCTGATATATAGATCCATGGGTAAGATGGAGCATGCCAGGACTGATTTATTCAAAGCTGAGTCCCTTGGGGAAAAAACTGCTGGCCTTTTTAACGCCCTTGGCCTTTGGCACTCTGATATGTTTCAGCATGAGATTGCTTTAGACTACTTTTGCAAGTCTCTATCTGTTGAATCAGGGTTAAAAGTAGCCGACAAAATTGCACTTAATGCGTCTCTTTCTGCCATGTGTCTCGGTGATTTTGATAAAGCTTGGCAGTTCTATGCTTACAGGAAAAAAAGCTCCGGTATAATGGATGAGTCAAAATATGTGGCTTGGCAAGGAGAAAATCTATCTGGTAAGCACCTCGTGGTTCGGCGCGAACAGGGATTGGGAGATGAATTGCGTTTTTCTTCTGTGATTGCTGAAGTAGCTGAAGAAGCAAAGCTAATCACTTTAGAATGCGACCCTAGATTGGTTGGCTTGTATCAACGATCATTCCCATGCAATGTGAGATCAGTTGGCGTTCAAGTACACGGTAATGGTTATGCGGAGGTAGACTGTGCCGCACATATTGGTGATCTTTCAATGTACAAACGTCGGTCACTGGATGACTTTCCAGAACACTATGGTTACTTTCAGCCTGATCCTAAAAGAGTGGATTATTGGACAGATTACCTTCAAGGGCTTGGAGGCAAGTTAAATATTGGCGTAATTTGGAAGTCTGGTCTGACGGAGGGTATGCGAAGCACCCTATACTCAAATATTGAAGATTGGTTGCCTGTGTTTTCAATAGAGGGAATTAATTTTGTAAATTTATACTACGGAGATAGTGAAGAAGAATTAAAGTGGGTGGAGGCTCAAATAGGGGTGAAGGTTCATGTCCCAAAGGGTATTGATTTGAAAAATGACATAGATGACCTGTCTGCGTTGATAGCATCTTTAGACTTAGCGGTGGGGCCGCATACAGCCCCGATAGATCTGGCCATGGCAGTAAAAGGGGCTTCAGCCTGGGTACTGCCATTCACGAACATCAGTAGTAGACACTCTTTTTATTTTGGCCAGGCATACTACCCTTGGGCCCCAGCAACTAAGCCTGTTTTTGGTGACGGCTTTCAAAGAACGATGGCTGCAGTAGCAGAAGAGTTAGCACACATTGTTCAAACCACTGATCCCAAGCTAACCTTAGCTGAGCTATCAAAGGTAATGTATGCTTGTTATGGCACTTCTTAAAACTGTATCCCTCGAGATGAGGGAAAACTTTAATAATTCTGGCTCTTCATCAAATTGTGAAATAAGATAATGTTTAGACGATCCCCTTTAGAGCAATATGGTCAAGTAAAGCATGATGCACAAGCCGAGTTTGCTTCTGCTCATGAAAAAACACTTATGCTATTTGATGGTGCGATCGAATTTATGGGTGTGGCGCAACAGGCGATCGTTCGCTCAGACTATGAGCTGAAAGGTAAGATGATTAGTAAGTCTATTGTGGTGGTTAACGGTCTAAAGGATTGCCTTGATTTGAGTCATGGAGAACTACCAAATAATCTTCTAGATCTATACGAATACATCACTGACCAGTTGTTTAAGGCCAACCGCTCCTCTGACCGAGATGCCATAGAAAACCTCCAGTCGCTTCTAAAAACAATTAGAGAAAGCTGGGCACAAATTCCGTCTGCAGTGCATCAAATAAGCTCTACAAAAACTTTCAAAAAATAACGGTGCACATACTAATGATAATGTGATTCCTGTCGATAGATATAGTGTAAGCCAACATATCAAAGGAGTATTATTATGAACGCACTTACAGCGCTGTCTCAATACGGGAAAATAAAAGATGATACGCAAACAATGTATGCGTCCCCCCACCAGTTAATGCTGATGTTATTCGATGGCGCACTTGAAGCGATGAGTACTACTATCGCTGCCATTCAAAACAAGAATTTTGAGTTAAGGAGTAAGCAAAATACTCGTTCAATTACTATTATCAATGGCATGCGCGAATGTTTAGACATGGAAGCAGGTGGAGAACTAGCAGATAATTTATTTTCCCTATATCAATATATGGCACAAGAATTATTCAGGGCAAGTTTCAAGAATGATACTGAAACAATTAGAAATATTCAGACCATGTTAAAAGATATTCGAGGGTCTTGGGAAAAAATACCTATAGATATGCACTATATGCAAAATGTTAATTAGCCCATGTTTGTTTGATGACTTTACTCAGGTACATGGGCCATTGAGTTGGCGTTTGTAAATCGACCCACAGCATTTTTGACCCACAGAAGGTGAAGCGCTATTGGATGATTCTACTAAAGCCCAGCTGTTGCTGGGCCGGGAGCCTGAGATTAGTTTTGATGAACTGGTCACAAATTAGTTGAGTATTATTTGATAGAAGCCGAAAACGAAAACATTATGTTGTGCTGCGGCGTATGGTGAGTGATTAGCTATGAGTTTTGGCCTTGAGTTGTTAGAGTTGGAACGAGAATCTGGTGTACATGCTTTAGCACTTTCAACAGCCACCGATGAACGTGGTGATACTTGGACCTCGTTTTTGAAAGGTGATCTAGAGGCTTTGTTGCCCAATAGTTTAGCTTTTAAACATGATCAATGTTCCCAATCTCATCACAAGGCAATGATGTCTATTGGTTAATTTACGGGGGATTACGCTAGTAACGAAATCGTCTATCATTAAAGAGCTATAGTCAAAGTTGGTGACTGAAATCCAAGAACTACATAACGTAGGCCTAATAATCAGAGTATTCAATGATCTTATGAAAAATTCGAAAATGCACACTTTGAAAGACTACTCTCTCATATTCAGCTAATATAACTCTTGAATTGGGGTAGAATCATCCTTGGTGTATCTGGAGAAAATTAGGCAATGAGCAAGGTTTTGGTGACAGGGTCAGCAAGGTCTTTTAGGTTTCATTTGACCAAGGTGCTTTTGGGCTTGGGAATGGATGCGCTTGGTGTTGATGATCTTAATGACTACTATGACCCTCAGTTAAAGATAAATAAGATTGAAAATCTTAATGTTTTTGTCAAAGAATTTGATATTAGTCAGTCTCACTATTTTTCTAAATTGGATATAAGGGACGAAGCAGTATTAAAAAGCCTTTTTCAGGACCATAAATTTGAAGTTGTGATTAATCTTGCTGCTCAAACTGGGGTGAGATACTCCTTGGAACAACCAAAGGCGTATATAGATTCAAACATAGTCTGTTTTGCTAATATTTTAAAATGCTGCCGGCACACGAAGGTAAGTCATTTATTGTTGGCATCTTCAAGTTCAGTTTATGGCCTTAATACGAAAAAGCCCTTCAGCACTGAGGATAATACTGATTATCCAATAAGCCTTTATCTGGCAACAAAAAAATCAAATGAGCTTCTAGCCCATTCATACAGTCATTTATGTACCATGCCGCTTACTGGGGTAAGATTTTTTACGGTTTATGGCCCTTATAGCCATCTGGATATGGTTCATTATAGTTTTACTAAGGCGATATCTAAAGGAAATTCTATCGACGTTTTTAATTTGGGAATTATGCAACGTGATTTCACCTACATCGATGATATTGTAGAGGGCATTGTAAGACTAATAGACCTCATACCATTACCTCAAGCACTGACGACACCAACTCAATAGCTCCTTTTTGGATATTAAATATTGGTAATAATATGCCTGTGAGTTTGAGGAGATTTATTGGAGCCATGGAGCGTTTTTTTGGTAAGATGGTCATTGAGAACTTACTGCCCATGCAAGCAGGAGATGTTTCAATTAACTATGCAGACATTGACCCTGTATTTATACTTTGTGGCTTTCAACCGAATAATTTTATAGAAGAAGGAATTAGTAAGTTTGTGGAATGGTATAAAACTGCAGCATTCAAGTTTCAATAAAAACCGTAATAATATTATGCTAGCAAAATAAATATAGGTTACCAATGTTTAATAATGAAACAATTTTAATCACCGGCGGTACTGGGTCGTTTGGGCAGGCTTTTGTCCCAATGATGCTTACTAAATATAACCCGCGTCGCTTAATTATCTTCTCTCGCGACGAGATGAAACAGTGGGAAATGGCTAAGAGTTATCTCAATGACGAGCGTGTGCGTTTTTTTATTGGTGATGTGCGTGATAAAGATCGTTTATCACGGGCACTTAATGGGGTCGATTATGTCGTTCATGCGGCCGCTACAAAAATCGTTCCCACGGCTGAGTACAACCCATTTGAATGTGTTAAAACTAATATCAATGGTGCTATGAACCTGATTGATGCATGCATTGACCAAGGTGTGAAGCGTGTAGTTGCGCTATCAACTGATAAAGCCAGTAGTCCCATCAGTCTATATGGAGCTACCAAATTAGCTGCTGATAAACTGTTTATTGCAGGTAACTCATATAGTGGGCAGCAAGACACTCGTTTTGCTATCGTGCGTTATGGCAATGTGATGGGATCACGTGGTTCGGTGATCCCATTCTTTCTGTCAAAGGCTGATGGCGGTGTTCTACCAATCACTGATACCCGAATGACGCGTTTTATGATCACACTTGAACAAGGCGTCGATTTGGTGCTTCATGCTTTTGCTGACATGGTCGGCGGAGAAATATATGTAAAGAAAATTCCGTCAATGAAGATAGTTAATACGGCTTATGCCACAGTGCCCGGGGCTAGACATGAAATCGTGGGTATTCGTCCAGGGGAAAAGCTTCATGAGCAGATGATTAGTGCTGAAGATGCACCCCACACTTATGAATATGTAGAGCATTATAAAGTTCTGCCCGCCATTCACAATTGGAGTAGAGATCTAAAACGGATTAGCGGAGGTAAACTAGTTCTCCCAGACTTCACTTATTCTTCTGACAATAACACCGAGTGGATGAGTGTTGAAATGCTAACCCATTGGATTACTCAGAACCAAGAAAAAATAGGAAGTTTTTAATCCATGATTCCCTATGGCCGCCAAGATATTGATCAGGCTGATATTGATGCTGTATTGACTGTATTACGTTCAGACTTTATAACCCAAGGCCCTATGGTGCCTTTATTTGAGCAAACTTTAGCCAGCTATTGTGGTGCTTCGCATGCGGTCGTGGTAAGCAGCGCCTCGGCAGCTTTGCACATTGCCTGCCTCGCATTAGACCTTGGGCCTGGTGATTGGCTTTGGACGAGTCCTAACACCTTTGTAGCATCGGCTAATTGTGCTTTGCATTGTGGTGCTCAAGTAGACTTCGTGGATATTGACCCGAACACCTACAATATGAGTACAGAGCGTCTAGCAGAGAAGCTGGTGCAGGCGAAAAAAGAAGGCATGTTACCCAAAGTTTTAGTTCCAGTTCACTTGGGTGGGCAATCGTGCGACATGTTAGCTATTCAACTACTAAGTCATCAATATGGCTTCAAAGTTATTGAAGATGCCTCACATGCAATTGGTGGTAAATATAAAAATGAAACTATTGGAAACTGTCGTTATAGTGATATTACGGTGTTCAGTTTTCACCCAGTAAAAATAATTACAACTGGCGAAGGAGGTGCGGCTCTAACAAATAACTCAGAATTAGCTGACCGCATGCAACTTTTTCGAAGCCATGGCATCACCAACAACAGTCATAAAATGAAAAAAAGACCTGTAGATGAAATTTGGAACTACCAACAAATAGCTTTAGGTTTTAACTACCGTATGACTGACCTTCAGGCCGCTTTGGGTGTGAGCCAAATGGCTCGCTTAGACGATTTTGTGAGCAAACGTCACCAAATTGCCAAGCGTTATAACGAAGAATTGGCTGGTTTAGATTTGCAATTGCCTTGGCAGCACACAGACAGTTATTCTAGTTATCACCTATATCCAATTCGTATTAAGAGCAATCAGCGTCAGGTTTATCATGCATTCCAATCTGTGGGAATAAACGTTAACTTTCATTATATTCCCGTTTATCGACACCCATTTTACGAGGATATGGGATTTAAAGCAGGCTATTGCGAAGAGGCTGAGCGGTATTTTAAAGAAACTATTAGTATTCCCATCTTTTCGTCTCTTTCGGATCAAAGTCAAAATCAAGTCATTAATAAACTGAAAAAGATATTAACTTGAAGTTAGCAATCGGTACAGCACAATTTGGCATGGATTATGGTTTAGCCAATCAAGCAGGACAAGTCTGCATTGAAGAAGTGGGCCAAATCTTGCAACTAGGAAGCGGGATGGGCATAACGACATTAGATACCGCGATCGGTTATGGTTATAGTGAGAAAATTTTAGGTAAGTTAGGTGTTGATAATTTTAATGTAGTAACTAAGCTGCCCGCTTTACCAGACGGAGTGTTAGATGTGGATCGATGGATCGAAAGTGAAATGCTTGGTTCGTTGAATCGCTTAGGTGTAAACACGGTTTATGGAGTGCTGCTGCATCGGTCATCAGACATGTTAGGCGATCGAGGTAGCAATGTAATTCGGTCATTGAAGAGATTAAAATTAAATGGAATGTCTCAGAAGACTGGGGTATCAATTTATGACCCAACAGAGCTAGATTACATACCTAAAGGTGTAGGCATTGACATTGTCCAAGCTCCGCTTAATATCGTCGATCGACGACTGGAAACGAGTGGTTGGTTAAAACGATTGAGTGCGCAAGGTATAGAAATCCATACTCGCTCCACATTTTTGCAAGGATTGTTAATCATACCACGTAACGCAATTCCAAAGAAGTTTGAGCGTTGGAGTAAACTCTGGGATATGTGGCACAGTGGGCTCAACAAATATCAATGCACGGCAACAGCTGCTTGCCTTAGTTATCCTTTATCACTGCCTGAGGTTGATAGGGTTGTGGTTGGACTGGATAGTAAGCGTCAGCTTGAAGAGCTCACCAGTATCGCAAAAATGAATGTTACTCCATATGATTGGACGTTTATGATGTCTGATGAAGAGCGACTAATTAATCCCCAGCATTGGACCCGCTTATGAAAGTTGTTGCTATTGTACAAGGTCGCATGGGCTCTGCTCGGTTGCCAAACAAGGTGATGAAAGTCATAAATGGTGTGCCATTGATAGAATTACTGCTAGCTCGACTATCAAAATCAACTGAGCTAGACCAAATTATAGTAGCATCTCCCATTGGTCCAATAAATTCTCCTTTGGTAGAGCATGTGAAAATGTTAGGTTACTCTTGTGAACAGGGCAGTGAGAGTGATGTGCTTGATCGATACATCAAAGCAGCTAAAGCACACAAGGCTGATGTAATCGTAAGAATCACTGGAGATTGTCCGCTAGTCGATCCCGAGTTGGTAGACGAGTGTATCCGACGCTTTAAAATGGATCAAGTCGATTACTTTAGTAATGTAGTGCCAGCAACTTACCCCGATGGGTTAGATATAGAAGTGGTCACGCTGAAGGCGCTTGAGAAAGTAATGTTTGGAACAGACGATCCTTTTGACCACGAACATGTAACTACTTACATCCATAGAACTGGCCTTTTTAAAACCGCAAGTCTTAAAAATTTAGAAGACCTATCCTCACTTCGCTGGACAGTAGATGAGGTTGCTGACTTTGAAGTAATTACTAATGTGTTTCAGCACTTTGCGCCAGATGTTCATTTTACCTGGCGTGAGGTGCTTGAGTTGCAAAATAGTTGTCCAGAAAAATTTAGTGCTAATCGACAAATTATTCGCAATCAAGGTTCAATCATGTGCACAGGTCAAAAACTCTGGAAACGTGCTAAGCAAGTAATTCCAGGTGGCAATATGCTGTTGTCTAAACGAGCAGAAATGTTTCTACCAGATCAGTGGCCAGCATACTTTAGTAAAGCTAAAGGTTGTAAAGTCTGGGATTTGGATGGTAATGAGTTCATTGACATGTCAATTATGGGTATTGGAACTAATACCCTAGGGTATGGTCACCCCGAAGTAGATGAGGCGGTTTTAGATGTTATTGCAGTCGGCAATATGTCGACTCTGAACTGTCCTGAAGAAGTTTATTTGGCAGAAAAACTTGTTGAGATTCACCCGTGGGCCGATATGGTGAGATTTGCACGCAGTGGGGGGGAGGCCAATGCAATAGCAATTCGCATTGCACGTGCATCGTCTGGAAAGGATAAAGTCGCTATCTGTGGCTATCACGGTTGGCATGATTGGTATCTTTCTGCCAACTTAGGTGATGGTGAAAATCTCGATGGTCATCTGTTACCTGGACTCGAGCCTAAAGGCGTCCCGAGAGATCTCCGTGGTAGTGCATTACCCTTCACTTATAATAATTTTCCTGAATTAGAAATGCTTGTCGAAAACCATGATATCGGTGTAATTAAAATGGAGGTTATGCGCAGCGAAGAACCTAAGGATGGGTTTTTGCATAAGGTTCGCAAACTTGCTACTGAAAAAAATATAGTTTTGGTATTTGATGAATGTACCTCGGGGTTTCGAGAAACCTTCGGGGGGTTACACAAAAAATATGATGTTGAGCCTGATATGGCGATGTTTGGTAAAACCTTAGGTAATGGTTATGCGATAACAGCGATTATTGGCCAGCGTGCAGTAATGGAAGCCGCCCAATCTTCATTTATTAGCAGTACCTTTTGGACAGAGCGTATTGGTCCAGCAGCAGCCTTAAAAACTTTAGACGTAATGGAACGGATTAAGTCGTGGAATATCATTACTCAAACAGGTCTGCAGATTGGTAATCGCTATAAGTTGATGGCAGAGCATCATGGACTTAATATTCAGCAGTGGGGTCTGCCATCATTGACAGGATATACCTTTGAAAGTGAAAATTCTTTAGCTTATAAAACGTTAATCACGCAAGAAATGCTTGCGAATGGTTATCTTGCGAGTAACAGTACTTATGTGTGCACTGAGCATACACCTGATGTTCTAGATGGCTATTTTGATGCGTTAGCCCCTATATTTGGGTTGATTAAAGAATGCGAAGAGGGTCGTGATGTGATGAGTCTTTTAAAAGGTCCGATTTGTCATTCGGGCTTTAAACGATTAAATTAAGTTTTTAATGAATTTCGTTTTCCGTACTGACGCATCCCTTGATATTGGTAGTGGCCATGTGATGCGCTGCCTTACACTTGCGGACGAATTGTGTAAGCAGGGCGCTAGTTGCAGATTTATTTGCCGTACACATGCAGGAAATTTTCTGCAGTTAATCCGTGAGCGGGGTTTTGAAGCGTATGCTTTACCTCTACAGACTAGTTTGGGAGATCAATCAGCACAACAAAGTGGAGTGTCAGAGCGAGATATTGCGTATGCCAGTTGGTTAGGTGCCGACTGGCAAAAAGATGCTGAGCAAACAAGGAATGCTATTGGTGATATGGAAGTTGACTGCTTAATCGTTGATCATTATTCAATCGATGCTCGATGGGAAGTCGCTATGAGGCCTTCTTGTAACCATCTCATGGTTATTGATGACTTGGCTGATCGTCTGCATGATTGCGATCTGTTACTTGATCAAGACTTCGATGAAATTTATAGGTACTCGGATCTAGTTCCTTCTTCATGTAAACTCCTTGTTGGTCCAAAATATGTATTATTAAGGAGCGAGTATCAAATTGCTCGTTTGAGAAAAAGAACTAATGCTGTAAAGCGTATTTTGGTATATTTTGGAGGGACAGATGCAGATAACCTTACTGGTGCTGTGCTAAGCGCGTTATCTAAAATCGATTTGAGTGAGATATGGGTTGATATTGTTATAGGTGAAAATTATTGTAATATTGAATTTTTGGAAAAACTTTCAGCTACAAGAGGAAGAACCCGAATTCATAAACTGCGACCACACTTAGCTGACTTAATGGCTGAAGCTGATCTTGCTATCGGTGCTGTTGGGATAACAAATTGGGAACGGCTATGTGTTGGACTTCCAAGCATTGTAATAAGTGTGGCAGATAATCAGAACCAAATATCCAAAAAACTTCACCACTTAGGCGCTGTTAATTGGATAGGTTCTGCAGATAATGTAAACAGTGATACTATATATAGAGCGGTCAAAGACGAGATCGTTGGTAAAAAGTTTATTACGCGACGCAAAATTGCATCAAAATTATGTGATGGTAGAGGTCTTGGTAGAGTCTTAGAACACATGAACGATCTAGTCAATAATTCCACCGATCAATAATTCCATTGAGATAGTATCATGAAAAAAATTAAAGTGATTTTTCTTGGTTACTTATGGCCGTTGATTAAAGTTTTACATTCTTTGGAGCGAGTTTCTCTTGTTGGAGTGGGCCTAGAGCCAAATCGTATTTCTAGTGATGCTACTTGGGTACTTTGCAAGGACGCTGGGATACAGACCTTTGATGCGAGTAAGATCCATTCCAGTGCTAGTATGGAAAACCTTTTAAAAGGTGGGGTTGATATTGTCGTTATTGGGGCTTTTGGGCAGATTCTTGACAAAAAAATCTTATGCTCTCCAGTTCATGGTGTACTTAATTTCCATCCGTCCCTACTACCTTCTTACAGAGGTGGTAGTCCAATCGAAGAAATGTTGATAAGGGGTGATAAGGAAGGTGGGGTCACCTTACACTGGGTGAGTGAAGAGGTTGATGAGGGTTCTATTGTGTCAAACGCCCGCATAAGGATCACAAGCCTTGACGACTATGCGACACTTTTAGAAAAAGGATTACAGCAGGGTGTATCTTTGCTCAAGGATCTGTTTGCTATTGATATTAAAAACTGGCCCTCTCAAGATCGGCTGGCTGAACCAACATTTTTTCCGCCTAGAAAAGAAGTTGATGGGGTTGTTGATTGGAATGCTGATGCCTCCCAAATAGTACGTATTTGTAATGCACTTGGTTGGCGTGATTGGGTGAGATTCCCTCTTGAACGTGGCCAAATAATTATCCGGAAATCAAGAGTTGTAACAGATAATTATCCAAGTGAGCCGGGAACAGTTATTGCAAACTTTCCTAAGATAATTATCCGTTGTGGAATAAATTCGTTAGAGCTTATCGATTTTGTTTTACCTCGAGATTTAATTCTTGGAGAAATAGTGACAAAAAATAAATAAAGATTTTAAATTAACTAATTAAAGACAAAAGCTAATGAAATGTGCAATTATGCAACCTGCATTTTTACCTTGGGTAGGTTATTTCAATCTAATTTCAGGTGTGGACAACTTTGTTTTTCTTGATGATGCCCAGTTACAGAAAAACTCATGGCACAATCGAAACCGAATATTAGTGAATCAGAACCCTCATTGGATAAGTGTCCCAGTTAAGCGAGAAAAACTGGGTCAGACTATTGCAGAAACTAAGTTAGATAATAGTCAGCGATGGCGAAGTAAGCATGTAAAATTATTACAACAAGTTTATTCTAAGCATCCGTTCTCAAAAAATATTCTAGAGTTATGTGACATTTTACAAAAAGATGAATCGCTTCATCTTGCAGAATTAAATATCCGACTGATAAGGTGGTTTTTATTAAAGTTGGAAATACCAACTACTATCTTTTTATCTAGCGACCTAAATGCTAAAGGTAAGCGAACAGAACGTATAATAAATATATTAAAGGAGTTCAACGCTGACTGCTATTTATCTCCGAAAGGTGCAAAAGAGTATTTAGAAGAAGATGGGTTTTTAGAGCAAACATTTGTAAAGTTGGAAGTTCAAAATTTTGAACCCCTCCCATATCGTCAGCATAAAAAAAATGAATTCGAAAGTTATTTATCTATTGTTGATGTGCTTGCAAATCTAGGCTGGCCTGCGACAAAAAGATATCTTTATCAGGAGCTATAATATTGTGAAAAAAGCATCAGAGTCAAAATTAACTTCACATCCGGAATATGGGTTTTTGCAGGTTAGTCCGACGCCGTCGAAAGAAGAAATAACAGCCTTCTATGCAGAAGAATTTTATAGTGATGATTACAAAAATTTTAACGATTCTTCACTTGAGGTACAAGTAAATGACCGTGAATTTTATGAAGGGCGTTGGAATGATATCGCTTTCAATATCAGCGAAATTCTTAACAAGCCACTTTCAGGTATCAATGTTCTAGATGTGGGTTGCGGTTGGGCTCAAGCATTACTATTCTTTAAAGATAAGGGGATGAATTGCTATGGTTTTGATCCTGCCCCTGAGGCAATAGAGTATGGGCTAGGTAAAGGATTGAATGTGAAGCATGCGGGCATGGATAACATGAATGTGTTTGATGACCAAAAGTTTGATGTAGTTATGCTCATTAATGTGCTGGAGCATCTTGGAGATCCGGTACAAGTCATAAAGGAAATCCAACAAAAGGTTTTGGTTCCTGGAGGAATTATTGTTATTGATGTGCCGAATGAGTTTAACAAATTCCAAATTGCAGGAAGAGATACGCATAATCTTGATAATTGGTGGGTAGCACCCCCCGGCCACCTAAATTACTTTTCTCCAGAAACATTAGGTAACTTGTTAAAAGGTTGTAACTTTGAACCGGTATCGGCCGAAGCTTCATTTCCCCTCGAAATGTTTTTATTGTTTGGTGACAATTATGTTACTGACGGGACCCTCGGGAGGAAATGCCACGAAAAACGTGTTGCATTTGAGACTAACCTTAGAAAACTAGGACATGGAGAAACGCTACGTGCATTTTACCAGGCACTCGCAAACCTTAATCTAGGACGTCAAGTAACAATGTATGCTCGCTCAAAATAGATTAGATGAGACGGAAAATGAACATTCCTAAATATAAACAAGAATTTGATACTGAAGGGTTTACTGTTCTCAACAACTTGATTCCAGCTGAGCAATGTGACCACTATAAAGCCTTACTTGAAAAAGATTACCAGTCGTTTGCACCGCTGTATGCGAGTCAAAAAGCTAACGAAAGCGAATCGTTGGCTGATAAAGCGGGTGAGAAAGTGGTTTTTAATTTACATAATAAAGATATCGAATGGTTCAAATTGTTTGAGCATCCTGAAGTATTAAACCTTCTAGATTCAGTACTTAAAGAGGGGTCATATCAGGAAAGCGAACCGTATTACCTTTACAATACTTCAGCTCGGTGCCCACTGAAAGGCCATCCTGGGCAGCAGCTGCATATTGATAGTAATTTACCAGGAATAAATTATTGTATTGTTGCTAATGTGTTGTGGGCCTTGGATGACTTTACTGTCGAAAATGGTGCCACCAGAGTTGTCCCTGGTAGTCATAAGTGGCAGATATTTGCCTCAGAAGGTCTAGTTCATCCAGATGAAGTTAGGGTCACAGTGCGAAAGGGTAGTGCGATAATTTTTAATGCCAATCTCTGGCATGGTGGCGCTGAAAACACTACTGAGGAAAGTCGGTGGGCTGTTGCACTAGGTTATGCTAGGTGGTTTATTAAGCCGTCGTTTGATTTTATGCAAAACACGCCTGAAGAAATATACTGTCGCCTAAGCGAAGCTCAAAAAAAATTACTTGGCTTTAGCCTGACGTCGCCAAAGGATGAGTTTACCCGTCTTCGACGGCGTTCTGAGTCATCAGAGCAGCCGCTACAATATGTCCTTCCAAAAAAAAATAGAACAGAATGAAGTAAGGGTTGAACCACATTGGAAACACCAAAAATAAAAATTGCTGGTAGACAAATATCATCAGAGAATTCGCCTTATATTATTGCTGAATTATCAGCAAATCATAATGGTAAAATTGAAACTGCGCTTCGAATTATCGAGGAAGCCAAAAAAGCCGGTGCTGATGCGGTTAAACTACAAACCTATACTGCCGACACCATTACCCTTGATTGTGACACTGAAGATTTTCAGATACATGGTGGATTGTGGAATGGCAGGACACTTTACGACCTATATCGAGAAGCCCATACACCATGGACTTGGCATTCGCCATTGTTTGAGCACGCCCGCAAGTTAGATGTGACGATATTTAGCTCACCTTTTGATAATACTGCTGTGGATTTACTAGAGGACCTCAATGCGCCAGCGTATAAAATCGCCTCGTTTGAAGCGGTCGATCTTCCTCTTATTAAATACGTAGCAAGCACTCGTAAGCCAGTCATAATTTCGACTGGTATGGCAAATGCCGAGGAAATAGAGGAAGCTATAGATGCTGCTCGCTCTGGCGGTTGCAATGAGCTGGCAATTCTACATTGTGTTAGCAGTTACCCTGCAAGCCCACAAGACTATAATCTCCGCACGATTACCGACATGAAAGAACAGTTTGGTTTAGTAACAGGGTTATCAGACCATACATTAGATAGCACCACTGCTATCACAAGCGTTGCACTGGGTGCGTCAATTATTGAAAAACACTTCACGCTTAATCGAAATGGAGGGGGCCCTGATGATAGTTTCTCAATAGAGCCCAATGACCTTGCTGCACTCTGCCACGATGCCCATAGCGCCTGGCAGGCTATTGGTAATGTTGATTATGGCCCCAAATCTAGCGAACAAGATAGTATTAAATATAGACGATCTTTGTATTTTGTCAAGGCTCTGCAGGCAGGTGACGTTATTACGCAAGACGTTATAAGAAGCGTACGTCCTGGCTTCGGTCTATCTCCAAAGTATTTTGATGCCCTTTTAGGGCGGGCAGTTACCCAAGATATAAAAGAATTTACAGCAGTGAAATGGGAACAAATTAAGTAACTTACTGAAATTCTTCATACATAAAAATTAGTAAAGACCACAACCTAGGAGAGCACATTTTTCCAAAGGTTTTGGGAATGAGACGACGCTACTAGATAGTGGGCTGATACACTTGGTTACAAAGAAATTGAGTGTTTTACTTGCACTAAATTGAATATGTCGGTATTTTGACGAATCTAGTCTGTATGGATGGACCCATGTCAATTACCGACTCTTTATTATTAGGCAATTCACCCCCTATGCAGCAGGTGAAACTGCTCATTCAACAGGTTGCTCAGTCTAACGCCTCTGTCCTCATTCTTGGCGAATCTGGCACAGGTAAAGAACTGGTTGCTAAAGCCTTGCATCAAGAATCGAGTCGGCGTGAGCATTCATACGTTCCAGTCAATTGTGGCGCTATTCCTTCAGAATTGCTTGAGAGCGAATTATTTGGTCATGAAAAAGGTGCATTTTCGGGAGCCTCTAGTACCAAAAAAGGCCGTTTTGAACTGGCTGATAAAGGTACTTTACTGCTTGATGAAATTGGTGAAATGCCACTGAGCATGCAAGTTAAGCTGCTGCGTGTGTTGCAAGAACAAGTGATTGATCGAGTGGGCAGTGAGAAGCCCCGATCGATTGACGTGCGCATTGTAGCTGCGACTCATCAAAACTTATCAGATAAAGTCGCCACACGTGATTTTCGCGAAGATCTCTACTACAGACTTAATGTGTTTCCTATTCAAATACCACCACTGCGTGAGCGCGGTGAAGACATTCTCTTATTGTGGGACTTTTTTGCACAAGAACTTTGTATAGGAGACGATTCCCCAGTTTCTCTCTCTATGGCCGCCGCCCATGATCTGATGCAGCGCCAATGGAAGGGTAATTGCCGTGAATTGCGTAATTTAGTAGAACGCATGAATATTTTGTATCCTGGTGCAGAAATTACCTTGCAAAATCTTCAGCCTAATGCACCCATGCTGGTATCAGACATGCTTGCTGTGGAGGGTCAAGTAGAATTAGCGTTATATCCCCAAGAGTTGGTCAGTGACCTCTCTAGCGCTTCAGATTTGGTTGACCCTCCGCGTTTATTTGAGCCCCTCATACCAGGAGACCAGCCCAGTAATATTGAAGGCTTAGCTGACATTCTGGTATCCGCCATAGACATCAGTCAAGGGTGCGACCTGAAGCAGCAATTAATTGCTGTTGAAACTCAGCTGATCCAAAAAGCCCTCGACGCAACCTTAGGTAATGTCAGTAAGGCCTCAGAATTGCTCAGTGTCAGACGTACGACATTGATCGAAAAAATCAAGAAGTACCAACTCCAAGAAGGGAGTTAATGTTGACGTAATACCGTCGATCTGTTGTTCAATTTGCACTTATTTAAAGTAAAAATACTTTAAAAACAACACTTTAATCTTATATTTCTTTTCTGGTATAAAAATTGCATTTAGATTTGTGAACAGTTTTAAGCCTTTTGGCAAACCACAAATGGAAGCAATGATGGTCAACACCAATCCAACAGTCGCAATACTTGATAGCCAAGACACGGGCCTAGACATGCTTGCCGAAATGGTAAACGGTGCGAGTATGGTGGCTTTGCCGGCTCACGATACAAATGAATTGGCGAT
>MDTF01012603.1_pt1 | contig 18838 bp, 17 predicted proteins | sample 811191 | NCBI WGS metagenome assembly MDTF01 (sample SAMN05326649, study PRJNA326480) | marine metagenome | isolation source: seawater | place: Southern Ocean | collected 2011 | reverse complement strand
TAAAATAAAAAAACCAGAAGATGAGGTTGTTTATCGAGATCTTAATGATGAAATGATCTTTATTTCTAATTTAACAGAGTCAGGAATGAAAATTCCAGAAGGTGAGCAAACAGAACAACATAAAAAGATGTTTGAAATGTCAGACAAACTAGTTAAGGAATTAAAGGAAAGTGACACAATTATCATATCTGTACCAATTTATAATTTCGGTCCACCAGCAACGTTAAAAGCCTGGGCGGATTTGGCTGCAAGAGTTAAAGAGACATTTAAATATAATGAGGACGGCAGTAGAGTTGGTCTATTATCTGATAAACAGGTTTATTTGATTATTACCTCCGGAGGTACAAAGATTAATAGTAGTGAAGATTTTCTAACTCCTTGGCTAACTCATGTTTTAAATTTTTTTGGCATAAAAAAAATAGATATTATTGCTGCTGATCAATTGGCTATAGATTATGAAAAATCAATCAAAGAAGCGGAAAATCAAATAAAGAATATTATTAAAGGTTAATTTATATATCTAAATAGTTAAAATTATTTTTCAAAGAATCTACTTAGTAGAAACTTAATCCAAATGACATTATACAAAAAAAATAATAATCATGAATTTAATAAAATAATTATTGGAACAGCTCAATTTAATTCAGATTACGGTGTCGTTAAAAAAAAAAATAGAAATTCAAAAAAACTAATTTTATATGCAAACAAAATTAATTTAAGTATATTTGAAATATCTACATTATATAATAATTCAATAAAAAAAATTATTAAAAACTCTATAAACCCAAAATTTATTATCAAAATTTCAAGCAAAAAAAACACCAAGTATGTGACGCTTCAAGAGTTCAATAAAAAGATTGAAGATTTAATTAAGATTATAGGAATAAAAAAGATCTATGGTTTTATGTTTCATGATCTAAATTTTTTGGATAAAATAAAATTTAATGATTATCAAAAATCATTAATAACTGTTTGTAAAAAAAATAAAATAAAATTTGGATATTCAATATATAACATGAAAGAATTTAATTTCCTCGAAAAAAACTATGAATTTAATTTATTACAAATTCCTTTAAATATTTTTAATCACGAGTTTTTAAAAAAAAGATTTAAAAAAATTGTTATAAAAAAGAAAATAGAAATACATGCTAGATCTGTTTTTTTACAAGGAGTTTTAACAAATGATTTAAATAATTTACCTAATGATTTTAAAAAATTTAAAAAATATTTTATGTACTGGGAAAACTTCTGTAAGAAGAAAAAGATTACTAAAGTAAATGCTGCAATAAATTTTGTATTAAATCAATCATTTGTGAATAAAGTTGTATTGGGATTTAAAGATAATTATGAGTTAGTTGATTTAACAAACAACTTTAAAAAGTTTATTATAAATTGTCCTATAAAATTCAAAAAAATACCTCCTAAATTAAAACACCCTTTTTTATGGAAACAAATTAAATGATTGTAGCTATTGTTCAGGCCAGATTAACATCTGAGAGATTACCAAACAAAGTATTTTTGATGTATAACGGAAAAACTGTTATCGAACATATCCACAACAGGTTAAAACAGTCAAAACAGTTAAACAAAATAATTTTTGCAATTCCGTCAAATAAAAGAAATTCTGAATTAAAAAATTATTTAAAAAAGAAAGACATTCCTTTTATTGTTGGGCCAGAAAAAAATGTATTAAAAAGATTTTATAAAGTATCTAATGTCACTAATTTAAAAGTAATTGTACGTATAACAGCCGATTGTCCCTTGATAGATTTTAGATTAATGGACAAAATGATTAAAAAGTTTTTAGAACAAAAAAAAAATTGATTTTTTGTCTAATTCAATCACAAGAACTTTTCCAGATGGATTAGATATTGAAGTCTTTAATAAAAAAATATTAATTGATGCTTACAAAAAAGTAAAAAAAATATATGATAAAGAGCATGTAACACCTTTTATGATTAGAAATTATAGATGTTTTGATTATAAAAATACAATTGACCTATCTTATAAAAGATGGACACTAGACACAAAAAAAGATCATAGTAAAATAAATAAGATTTTTAAACGCTTTAAAGACAAAAAGTTTTTTTTCTGGAAAGAAATTTTAAAACATGGCTTCTAAAATATTAAAAACAAGTACTGGCTATAAGTTATGGAAAAAAGCCCTTAACATAATAGAGGGTGGAACAATGCTATATAGCAAAAACCCAGACCGTTTTCTTCCCAATTATTGGCCCACATATTATTCTAAAGCTAAAGGTTGTGAAATTTGGGATCTTAATAATAAAAAATATTTTGATTTTAGTATAATGAGTGTGGGTACTAATATTCTTGGTTATGCTAATCCCGATGTAAATCAATATGTGATAAATACTATCAAAAAAGGAAACATATCTACTTTAAATTCACCATTAGATATTATTTTAGCAAAAGAATTATTAAAAATTAATCCATGGGCCCAAAAGGTGAAATTTGCAAAGACTGGAGGAGAAATTCTTGCCATAGCTGTAAGAATTGCCAGATGCTTTACCGGAAAAAATAACATTGCCTTTTGTGGTTATCATGGATGGCATGATTGGTATTTAAGTAGCAACCTTCAAAATTCAAACAATCTCAATAGAGATTTAATAGCAGATTTACCATCTAATGGTGTTGCTACTAATCTAAAAAATACATGTTTCCCATTCAAATTTAATGATTTTAATGATTTAAAAAAAAAAGTTATAAAAAATAATATTGGTACGGTAATTATGGAAATTGAACGAAATTTAAAACCAGACAAGAGTTTTTTGAATAAATTAGTAGCATTTTGTAAAAAAAAAAAAATCGTATTAATATTTGATGAATGTACATCTGGATTTAGAGAAACATATGGGGGCATTTTTCAAAAATATGGAGTCAATCCTGACATAGCCATGTATGGCAAATCACTTGGAAATGGATTTCCAATCACCGCACTAGTTGGAAAAAAAAAAATAATGGAAGCTAGTAAAAAAACTTTCATTAGTAGCACTTTTTGGACAGAAAACACTGGTACAGCAGCAGCAATTAAAACTTTAAAGATTATGAAAAAGATTAAATCATGGAAAATAATAAAGAATAAAGGAATTAAGATTAAAGAAGAATTTGTAAGACTTTCTTTAAAGCATAATTTACCAATCAAAATTAAAGGAATTGATGCTTTACCTGGATTTGAATTTCTGTCAAAAAAGAATACATTCTATCAAAACTTTATATGTAAGGAGATGTTAAAAAAGGGTTTTCTTTTTAAAAATACTGTTTATTTGTCAATTCACCACACTGACAAGTTAATTGATAGATTTATATCTAGTTTGGATAATATATTTGCTAGTTTGAAAAAAAATAAAGTAAGAAAGATTAAATCTTTGAATGATTTTAAAAGAATGAATTAGTTTTTTATAAGTGAAAAAAACTCATTATAGTGTGAACATCTGGTTCCATTTTATTTGGATTTCTCAAAAAATCAATATGAGTGCCTATCTCAGCATTATTCCAGTGAGATTTTCTGTCTAATATTCTTCTCAATAATCTACTATCCATAGAGCACTCTAATATTCGCTCTTTATCACTTCCTTTAAGAATATTTATTTTTTCACCATTTATATTAATAAATACATTCGTTTTTAATTCTATTTTAAATTTTTGAGACTTTTCAAGTAATCTATCTTTTGCAAGATTTATATCACTAATCATCTTATTGGCATCTGGCATTGAGTCGTTTTCATAATCATATTTATGGTCTTTTAATGTATCAATATAGTCATCCATTTTTTTTAAATCTAATTTTTCATATTTTTCAACATTTTTTTGATTTAAAATATCAAATATTTGATTTTCTCTCAGACAAACAACATTAGTTTTTTTTGTTAAATTTTTTTTTAAATAATCAGCACATTCATCCCAAGTTGTTGTTCCTAGATATTTATTCTTTTTATAATTTTTGCCACCTATAATATATGAACCTGCAAATGGCATTACTGATTTAGGTTCTAATAGGGGGATAATTGTACATAAATAGTCAAAATTTCTTTTTAATATTCTTTTATTTTCAGCTATTTTTTCTTCTTCACTTAAATTACTAAAACAAGATGGATAAGGACCAGCTGCGTTGTAATTTAACATTACCAAATCTATATCTTTAAATTTTTTCTTTAATTCAATGCAAGCCTTCTCGGTTGGAGTATTGTCATTAAAATTTATTGCAGTTGTGTTATTGTCATTAATCACCATTGCGCTATCAACCAGATTTCCTAATAGTGACTCTTCATAAATATGACCTATAAAGGGTTTAAAAAGACTTAGGTTAAATTCTTTAAACTTTACAGATTGGTTGTTTTTTATTTCTATAAGGTTTTTATATCCTTTATTTAGAAGATTTTTTTTTAGAAAATTCGGCCCTTCATCTAGAATGATTATTGGTATTTCTTTAGGAAAATCAAAATTTCTTTCATCATAATGATCAGGATGGATATGACTTACATAAATAGCATCTATATTTTGAAGATCATGAATTTTTGTTTTAAGTGGAGGGTAATGAAACCAACTTCCTTCAAAAACGCCAGGAACTATCCATGGGTCACATAAGATAGTTGTATTCTCAGATCCAATAAAAATACCCGCCGCATTTCCAATAAATTTAAAATTCATATAATTTTAATATAATTACAATAATTATAAATATTTAACATAATTAAAACTTTAAAAACTTTAATACAGGTTAAAAAATTAAATTAAAATAGGACAAAAAAACACTTATTAACAATAACAATCAAAACTGCATCAATAAATATAAAATAATTGATTGATTTTAAAAGTTTTTTTATACACTATGAGTGAATAAGATGAATTTTAAATTACTTTATTACTTTTTAAGATCTCAAAACTAAACTCATTTGACCACCTCAATCTATCTTAGTTAAAAATTAAAACCTCTATAAAAAATTGAATTATTTTTCAAAATCATCAATATTTAGCTTAATTATTTTTGTAAGATCTTTTGCATTTAAAAAATCTCCTTGATCTAAACTATTATAGCTTAGTTTTTTATGAGTAATTTTTTTTGAATTATTATTTGGTAAAATTACATAATCACCTTTATAATTTTTAGCATAACTTGCCTCAAAAGCGTTCATTAATTCCTCATGAAGCTTTTCACCATTTCTTATTCCAATAACTTTTATTTTTTTCTTCGGATTTATTGCTTTTGCTAGTTCTGTTATTTTGTAAGATTTTGATTTAGGAATAAAAATTTCACTTCCTTTCATGTCACCTATGCATTGATGTACAAATCTAACTGCATCGTGCAATGTTATTGTAAATCTTGTCATATTTTCATCTGTTACTGTAAAAAAGTTTTGAATTTTTTCTTGTTTTAGAAAAATTGGGATTACTGATCCACGACTGCCCATCACATTCCCATAACGTGTAATACTAAATAAGGTTTTAGATTTCCCTTTAAAAATATTTGCTGATATAAATAATTTTTCTGCTGTAAGTTTTGTTGAGCCGTATAAGTTTATAGGTGACACAGCTTTATCAGTACTAACAAGCATCGCTTTTTTAACCTTATTTCTTATAGCTATTTCTATAATATTTTGTGTACCCAGTATATTGGTCTTGACTGTCTCGTATGGGTTATACTCTGTTGCAGGAATTTGTTTTAATGCAGCAGCATGAACCAAAACATCAACATCATCATTGATAGCCCATTTCAATCTTTCTTTGTCTCTTACATCTCCTAAAAAAAAGCGGAACATATTTATTTTATTATCTGGAATTGAGCTCTTAAATTCTATTTGTTTATGTTCATCTCTGCTAAAAACAACAATTTTTTTAGCAAGGTTTTTCTTATATAAATAGGTAATAAATTTTTTCCCAAATGAACCTGTACCACCAGTTATAAAATAAGTTTTTTTCACAATAACACTTTAATATTTCATTAAAATCTCATTACAACATTAAAATAACTAAATAACAAAAATTCTTTAAATATTATATAAGTTGTGTGATAAATTAAAAATTATGATTAATTATGGCCAACATTATTTAGACAAAAAAGATATAGATGCAGTAAATAGTGTATTAAAAAAAAAATTTCTTACTCAAGGAAATGAAATTGAAAAATTTGAGAAAAATTTATGTAAATATTTTGGAAGTAAATATGCTTTAGTTGTTTCTAGCGGAACAGCTGCACTTAACATGACGTCTAAATTATTAGATTGGAAAAAAGGTGATTTAATATTTTGCAGTCCTATTACTTTTGTTGCTTCAAGTAATTGTATTCTTAATCAAAATGCTAGTCCTTATTTTATAGATATAAATAAGGACACATTTAATCTTGATACTGAACTATTGAAATTTCAACTAAAAAATAAAGAGATATCAAAAAAGGCAAAAGCTATTATAGCAACAGATTTTGGTGGCAACCCATGTGATTGGTCTGAACTAAAAAAAATTTCTAATAAATATAATTTAACATTAATTAATGATAATTGTCATGCTCTGGGCTCAAGCATAGATAGCAATAAAGGATATGCTGTGAATTTTGCTGATATTGTTATCCAAAGTTATCATGCTGTAAAAAATATTACAACAGGCGAGGGTGGAAGCATATTAACAAATAATAAAAAATTTTTTAGACAAGCAAAACTTTTAAGATCACATGGAATAAAAAAAAATATTAATCTTTCCAAGCCATGGGAATATGAAATGTTGAAATTGAGCTCAAATAATAGATTAACCGATATTCAGGCTTCACTTGGATCATCTCAAATAAAAAAACTTAATAAGTTTGTAAATTTCAGAAGAAATCTTGCAAAAATATATGATAAGAATTTTTCTAATTCTGATTATTTTAAAAAACAAAAAATTGATAAGAAAAATAAAAGTGCTTATCATTTGTATCCCCTTCTTGTAAATTTTAATAAATTTAAAAAGAAAAGAGCAGGATTATTTGAATATTTAAAAAAGAGAAAAATTTTTTTGCAAGTTCATTATAAACCAATTTATAAATTTAAATATTACAGGAATATAAAAATTTTTAGAAACATCTCACTTAAAAATGCAGAAAGTTTTTACAAAAAAGAGATATCTTTACCAATATATTATAGCTTATCGAAAAATAATCAGATAAGAGTAATAAATTGTATTAAAAATTTTTTAAATTCCAAAAGATAACAATTAAAAATTTATATTATAAATTTAAATGAAGAAAAAAATTTTAGTAATTGCCGCTCATCCTGATGATGAAGTGCTTGGATGTGGAGGTACAATTGCAAAACATACATTAAATAAAGATTTGGTTGAAGTTATGATTCTTGGTGAGGGTATAACAAGTCGATCAAAGATCAGAAATACAAACTTCGATAAAAAAAAACTTTTAAGATTAAAAGAAATAACTCTAAAAGCTAACAGAACCTTAGGTGTAAAAAATGTTATATTTGGAGATTTGCCAGATAATAGATTTGATGAACTTAATATTTTAGATGTAATAAAAAGAATTGAAGAAGTGATCTTCAAGTTTAAACCTAATATTATTTACACTCATAGTGGACTAGACTTAAATAGAGATCATAAAATCACCAATGAAGCTGTATTAACAGCAAGTAGGCCACAACAAAATTATTTTTTAAAAAAACTTATTTTCTTTGAAATTCCTTCGAGCTCAGAATGGTCAAGTACAGAAAAAAAACAATTTTCACCGAATTATTATAATAATATTTCTAATCAATTTAAAAAAAAGATGAAAGCAATCCAATTTTACAAATCTGAGATAAGAAAATGGCCACACCCAAGATCCTTAAAAGGTATAGAATACCTGGCTAGATTGAGAGGTGGCCAGGTGGGTTGTGAATATGCAGAAAGCTTTTACATAGCTAGAGAAATAAATTTTGAGTAATTCAATTTTTTTTAGATTTGAAATAAATAAAAAAAATGGCAGTGGGCACGCAACTAGATGTCTAAGGATAGCTAACTATCTCTATAAAAAAAAATTTAAAATATTTCTAATAGTTACAGAAAGGTCCTATTATAATTTAAATGATACTAATTTAGTTGATCTAAATAAATTCAAAATTCTTAAGATTAAAAATAGTAATTCAAGTAAAAAAGACGCACATCATACTCTTAATTGCATAATAAACGAAAAAACAAATGATAAAATTTTTGTTTTTAAAGATGATTATAAACTAAACTTAATTTGGGATAATCTTATTATAAAGAATTATTCCAATTTAATAATACTTGATGATTTTATAAACAAAAAACACAATTGCAAAACCTATATTAACTTTAATCCATATCAATTAAATCAAATTAAATATAAAAAAAAACAAACAAAATATTTAATTGGGTTGAAGTATTTTCCATACTCACCAAAAATGATTAGTAAAATAAAAAAAAAAAATTGCTTAGTCTATTTTGGAGCCTCTGATAATGGACACTTAACAATTAAAATAATCAAAATAATAAATAAATTAAATTTAAAAAATATTCATTTTACAATTTTGATGGGGAAGTTTAACAGCGATAAGGTTATTATAAAAAAAAATACAAAAAGTAATTATTTTTCTTTAGTTGATAAACATATAGATTTAAGTAAAATTTTTAATAGGAGTAAATTTATGATAGGTACAGGAGGGACAAGTCTTTGGGAGGCTTTAGTGCACAAAATATACCCCTTCATTATTCCAACTCACAAAAATCATATTGATCCATGTTTGTATTTATTTAAAAAAAATAAAATTAATTATTCAAAGAATTTTGAAATGAGTGAAAAATTAAAAAAAAAATATATTTTTGATTATTTCAAAATTTTACCAAAGTTACCCAAAGATATTATTATCGATAATGATGGCCTTAAAAGAATTTATAATAATTTAGATGTATAAAAAAAAAGATATCTGGCAAAATATTTGGAAAAATTTATCTAAAAAAGATGAACTCACTTCAATGGGAAGATCAAACTATTCTATAAAAAATTTTTTTAGATATTCAATAGATACTCTCGAAAATTTAAAACCAATTAATAAGAATATAAATTTTTTAGATTGTGGTGGTGGAACCGGTTTGTATTCATGGATTTTATATCCATTTGTAAAGCAAATTTATATGATTGATTTTAATAATGACATGGTAATGCTAGCAAAAAAAAGATTTAAAAATCAAAAAAGAATTAAAATTTTCAAACAAGATATTAGAAATATTAAATTTAATGATAAAATAAAATTTGATAGAGTTATATTTGGTAGTGTATTACAATATTTAAATAATTATTCTGAAATTAATGATATTTTTCTATATCTTAAAAAATTAACATCAAAAAAATCTAAAATCTTATTTACTCATAATCCTGATATCATAAAAAAAGTTAGTCACTTAAAATCATACAAAAAATTAAATTGGAAAAAAAATAAAATAAATGAAGCATTGAAACATGAAAATACAAGATTATGGATTGATTTTAAAAAAATAAGAAAACTTGCTCTACAAAATGGATTTAAAATTAAAAATAAAATTAAAATAGATAAAAGCTTATATGAAAATAGTCACATGTTTGATTTTTTAATATATAAATAATAAAGAAAAGAATGATTAAAATTGGACCCTATAAAATTAAAAATTTTGATAAACCATTTATAGTTGCTGAGGTTGGTGTTAATCACAATGGTAATTTGAAAACAGCATTAAAAATGATTGATGTAGCAAAAAAATCAGGATGTCATGCAGTAAAATTTCAAACTTTTAAAGCTATAGAAATTGTTCAAGATCAATCGTTGATGTTCACGTATTTTACACAGGGAAAAAAAATATCAGAGTCAATGTATAAAATGTTCAAAAGATATGAATTAAAAGAAGAAAATTGGAAAATAATTTCCAATTATTGTAGAAAAAAAAAGATTATTTTTTTTTCTACTCCTCAAAATATATCAGATTTAAATATTTTAAAAAAACTTAATGTGCCTGCTATAAAGGTGGGATCTGATGATTTTACTAATGTTGGTTTGATCAAAAATTACCTAAAACATAAAATACCACTTATACTTTCAACGGGCATGTCAACCAAAGATGACATAAAAAGAGTATTAAACATTAAAGGAATATCCAAAAAAAAAGTAATTTTTTTGTTATGTACTTCTGAATATCCAACAAATCATGAATCGGTAAATATAAACAAATTTATCAATCTTAAAAAAATTTTAAAAAATTATTCAATAGGATTTTCTGATCATACGAAAGATGATATCGCTTCAATTATGGCAGTTACTCATGGTTGTTGTTTTTTCGAAAAACATTTTACATTGAATAACAATCTGAAAGGCCCAGACCATTGGTTTTCAATGAATCCTAATCAACTTAAAAATTGGGTAAAATCAATTAACAATGCATATAAATGCCTGGGTTCGAATAACCTTATTCCTACCAAAAAAGAAAAAATTAATAAAGTTACTTTTCAAAGAAAAATTGTTGCGAAAAATGATATTAAAAAAGGAAAAATAATTTTGGATACAGATATAATGATGCTTAGAATTGATAATAAAATTGCATTAAATGCGTATGATGTAAAAAAAATTATTGGTAAAAAGGCAAAAAAATATTTCAAAATGGGTGAAGCAATAATATGAAAATGATTAAAAAAAAAATTAATGAAAATGAATATGTAAAATTTAAAAATTTTTTTCTTAAATTTACAGAAAACAAAAAAAATAAATTTCATCCATTGGTGTGGATTAATGGTAAACCTGATATTGGAAAAAATGTTTATATTGGAGGCTTTTCTGAAGTTAATTCAAAGGGGGCAAAAATTAAAATTGGTAATAATTGTGATATTGCTTCCTTCGTATCAATTAATGTTGCTGACTCACATTTAAAAACAATCGGTAAAACAAAAAACATATCTAAAAAAAAAATTTTAATAGACAACAATGTTTTTATTGGGTCACATTGTGTTATTTTAGGAGGAACAATAATAAAAAAAAACTCTGTTATAGCAGCAGGAACGGTATTGAGGGGCGAAAAGATACCAGAGTTTTCATTAGCAATTGGAAATCCAGCTAAAATTATAAAAGGTTATTATAAAAGAAATGATAAGTCATAACAAACCCAATCTACCCTCCAAATCTATAAAAGATTTAACTACATGCTTAAAATCAAAAAATTTAAGTACTAGCACGATTGTTAAAAAATTTGAAAAATATTTTTGCAAAAAATACTATAAAAGTGGTTTTTCCGTTGCAGTTTCATCGGGTACCTCAGCTCTTTTTCTAGCAATTAAAGCTCTAAAAATAAAAAAAAAAAAACCGAGAGTTCTTGTTCCAACCTATGCATGCTCAGCATTGTTGAATGCTATACATTTAGCTGAATGTGAACCCATAATAACTGATATAGATCAGGAAACATTTACATTAAATCCAGATAAAATATTTAAAAATATTGATATAATAATTCTAGTAAATATTTTTGGATCCAATCCAAATATAAAAAAAGTAAAGAAAAATTACCCTAAATCAAAAATCATATTAGATTCATGTCATTCTACGGGTATGAAAATAGAAAATGAAAGTGATATTTTTTTATCAGATGTTATTATTCATTCATTTTATGCTACAAAAATTATAACCTCAGGACAGGGAGGTTTAATATGGTCAAGAAATTATAATTACATAGCTTTTTGCAAAGATTTTATTAATTTTGATCTAAGGAAGAAATACATACCTAGATTTAATTTTTTGATTACAGACTTTCAGGTTTCTTTATTATTTGATCAACTAAAAAATATTGAAAAAATTAGGCAATTTAGGAATAATATATTTTCAAAATATAAGAAATCATTACCAAATAAAATAAAAATTTTTTCCCCTTATAATTTAAATGTTGACATAGTTTATAGATCAGTTTTAATTTTTGATAAGATTAGTAAAAAATTTGCATTTAAGAAAAGATTATTAGAAAATAAAATTGAAAGTATTATACCAGTAGAAAATTTTGAATTATTACACAATTATAAAAAATTAAAAAAAAATACTTTTAAAGTTTCAGAAGATATTTCAAAAAAAACATTGTCTTTACCTATGCATTTATCATTAAAAAACAATGAAATTAATAAAATTTGTAAGTTACTAAAAAATTTTAAATGATTTTAACTGGACACCAACCAACATATTTACCGTGGTTAGGATTATTCAATAAGATATCTAGTTCGGATTGCTTTGTATTATTTGATAATGTTCAGTATCTACCAAAAGAATGGATGAGTAGAAATAAAATTAAAACACCAGGTGGTGAAATTTTTTTAAACGTACCTGTTTTAAAAAAATCTTTTTTAGAAAAAAAAATTTACGAAATTAAGATAAATAATAATTTAAATTGGAGAAGAAAACATTTAAAAAGTATACAATTAAACTATTCAAAGACTAAATTTTATAATGATTATATAGAATATTTTGAAGAAATTTATTCAACAGAGTGGACCTATCTCCAAGATTTAAATTTTCACATGTTGAAGCTTTTTCTTAAATTGTTAAATATTGATGTAAGATTATTCAGATTATCTGAATTACAAGTTAAGGGTAGAAAATCTGAGTTAATTTTAAATTTGTGTCTGAAGTTAAAAGCTAAAAAATTTATTTTTGGTGAACAAGGAATTAATTATGCTGATATTGAAAGTTTTCAAAAAAAAGAAATTGATGTTGTTTTTCAAGATTATAAGCATCCCACTTATCATCAATTACATGGAAAATTTATATCAAATTTATCTATAATAGATTTGTTGTTTAATTGTGGTAATAAATCACTAGAAATAATCAATTCAAATCAAAAAATATTACGCTGAGTTAAATATTTTTATATATAATGAGGTATTTTATCAAATGAATTTAGAAGATTTTAAAAAAATAAGTAGCTATAGAAAAGCTATTTTTTTTGATGATTTATCTTTTTTGAAAATTATAAATAATGAAAATGCTTATATAATAAACATTGATAAAATTTCCAATCATGACGTTATAAAAGATTTAAAAAAAATAGATAACATATTCTTATTTTCTTGGGGTAATTTTAGACGTAGCTATTTAACAACATTGGCAGATTTAAAAGCATATAAAAATATAGATAAATTTTTTGAAAATTTTAAATGTCATAATAAAATTATTATAACTCTGTTTAATAATATTTATGATTCAAATTTATTTGAGCTAGCTTTAAAAAAAATGTTAATAATTCAATTAAGAAACTATTATGAAATTGAAATTATTCAAAAAATTATAAATTTATTGTGTAAAAAAAAAGTAGAGCAAAATCTAAATAATAAACAAAATATTTATATTAAAAATTTTTTAGAAAATAAAAATACAAGTTTTTTTGAAAGAAGTTCTATCGATTATAAAACAATACTTAAGTTCTTTTGTTTCCCATTTTATTTTTCAATCAACCAAAAAATCACAATGTTTAATAAAAAAAAATACTTTAAAAATTTTTTTAGAATTTATGAAAATGGAATAGGTGTAGGTAAATTAGGAAATCTTGACTGGCTTATAAAATATGAAGATATAAAAAAAGATGACAATGTTTTTGTTTTTGAAGATTTGCCCGCAAATAAATCAAGACATAAGATGGCAATTGATGAAAATAATTATGAATATGTTAATTGCTCTAATAGACAATTTAATAAAATTACTATTAAAAAATTTTTAAAAAATATTATTATATATTCTCCGATTGGTTTTTTTACATCAATATATTTAGGAATTTTTAGACCAAATCATCTTTTATTTTTTTATGAGGCCTGGAGCTCATTTTTTAAATGGTCAAACTTTTTAAATTTTTATACTGGTAAAAACTATATTGTTTATCACAATTACCAGATAGGTCATATTTTTAGAAATATTTTGTTAAAAAAAGCTCGATTTAATTTAATTCATTACAAGCATACAAGTTCTGAAAATATTTTTTGTTATAACACTAAAGACAAATATAATAATGCTGATCAAGCATATTTATTTTATGATATTGAATTTCACCAAACCAAACAAAGTATTGAAATGTCTATTCAAAATAAGTCATTAACAGAAAAGAAAATAATTTATGGACCAACTCTTATACTAAAAAAAATTAATGCTATTATACAAAAAAAACAATTAGTATTTTTTAATTCGAGTTTTACAGATGGTCATGCGGCAAATCCAGTTTTAGCACATAGAAATTTATTAAAATTTATAAATGAAATTTCGTTTAAAACTGATTATCAAATTATTTTTAAATCAAAAAAAAAAATAGATTTATATGCAAATTATAATAATGACTTTTATAAGTTGATTAATAACTTAAAGGAAAATAAAAAAATAAAGATAATAGATTACGCGCTTAATCTTCAAGATATAATTTTAGAAAGTGATTTATCAATACACATGCCATTTGCTTCTACAAGTATTATTTCCTTATTTAATAAAAAAAAATTTTTTTTTTATGATAGCTTAAATTATTATAAAAATTCATATTATAGTAAATTCACTGACATAAAATTCGTTTCAAAGACTGTAAATGAAAATTTTAAATTAATTGAATTTTATTCAAAGATGAACCAATTGGACTATGAAAAGTATATTTCAGAATGTTTCTTAGAAACATTTGAGCTCCCTAATAATAAAAAAAAAGTTTCAATTAAAGAGTATCTTTAAAATGAATAAAAAAGATTTTTTACATATAAACACATTAGATTATTCATATTATAAGATTAAAAAACACTCAATATTTCCCCTACATGTTTCTAAGATTGAAAATTTAGTAAATTCAAAAAATGAAATTTTTAAAACTTTTGATAAAGAAAATTTATTAACGAGAAAAAAATATTTAGATAAGCTAAGGAATAAAATTTTTGAAAGTTCTTATCGCGAATTGAATAAAATAAACAAGATTAATAGAAGTAAAAAATATTGGAAAATAATTCTTATGCCATGGCTCTTTCAATTTTTAGATAGAACATTTCATAAGTATGAAATGATCAAATTATTATCAATCAAAAAAAAATATAATGTTTACAATTTATCTGAAGAAGAAATTATATTACCTAGTTGTTATGAGAATCTGGCTGAAATTTATAATAGTGATGAATGGAACTATCAAATTAGTTTAGAAATTATAGAATATTTTTTTAAAAATAAATTTACGATTATTAAAAAAAAAAAATAATTTAATTTCAAATAAGATCAATAGAATAAACAAAAAATTCAATAAAATATTTTTTTATAAAAAAAAAATATTCTCTAAATTATTTATCAATCAAAATATTATTTTTTTTAAAGGACACCTTGGATACAAAGATTATATTAAATTGAATTATAATTTTAATCAACTGCCTAATAATTTTGTGGTATTATCTAAAACTGCAAAATTTAAGAAAGATTTTAACATAAGAAATAAAAATAAATTAATTTTTAAAATTGAAAATGATTTTGAAAATTATATTAAAGATAATTTTTTTAGACATTTACCAGTTTTTTTTTTAGAACTTTTTAAACATTATAACAACGAAGGTGAGGGTATTATGCCCACAAAACCTAAGGTTATATTCAATATTAATAAGCTTTGGTGGTTTACATTACAAATGTTTTATACAGCTAATAAAATTACTCTTAATAAAACTAAGTTGATTGGATATCAGCACGGATGTAATTATTATTTGTATGATTCTTTTTTTCACGATCATGAAATAAATTCTTGCGATTTATATTTAACTTGGGGATGGAAATTACATCAACATACAAAAAGATTAGGTGTTAGTAGGACTTTTGATGCTAATAAAAATAAAGACAGTGATAAAATATTAATTGTTAATAGATCGGGTAATAAATATTTCATAAATGACTCAACTCTTTTAAATGAACTTCAATGGTCTAATTATTTAAAAGGTTTAATCGATTTACCAAAAATTATAGACCCAAATTTAATAAAAAAATTAGTTTATAGGATGCACCCTTCTAATAACTGGAGTGAAAAAGAATATTTAAAAAAAAAATTACCGCAAATTTGTTTTGATGATAATAAAATTGAGAAATCCATCAAGAATAGCAAAATTGTGATTTGCACTCAATTAGATACAACATTTTTATACTGTATTTCATCTAATATACCTGTTCTGACAGTTTTTGATTTTGATAGAGTAAATATATCTAAAAAGAATTATTTATTACTGAAAAATTTACAAAAACAAAAAATTTTATTCGAAAACAATTATGAACTTTGTGTCCACATTAATAAAAATTACTATAACATTGAAGATTGGTGGAATTCAAAAAAAGTCCAAAACTCTATCAGTCAATTTTCAAATATCCATGCTTTGCAAGAGCATAATCTTACAGGAAGAATCACACAATATATTAGACAAATGACAAACTCGTCTAGGAATTAAAATTAATGATATTTTATTAAACACATATGTATAAAAATTTTTACATTAAGTTTAAAAGAAATCAATTCTTGAATAGAAAATGTTAACAAGACTCATAATGAGTTAATTAAAAATTAATTTTATTAATTCTTTTTATTTCATTTAAGAGTGTAAATAGAAAAACGATATAAAATCCTGAGGTTTGAAAAAGTAGCCTATCTAAAGAAACCTTTAACATTAGATCAAAAGATGTAAATGTAAAAAATATTGCAAATATAAACCCCATATTTAATATCAAGCAACAAGCATAATACAAAAATATTTTATTCATTTTTTTAGAGATTAAAAAGAATAGTAAGCATGAAAAAATGACAATTAACCATAGTGGGTATTTAATAAAAGCAATTAAAGTGTGTAAGATAATTTTATAAGTTTTTGTTAGTAAAATCTCTATATTCATAATATCTTGAATGGTATCAATTATTGGTGTTACCTGAGGAAAGTCATAAATTCCAATTAAGTATTTTTGTAAGCAATATTGTAATATCAAAAGATTTATTAAAAAGAAAAATAATAATAATCTCTTTTGAATTGTGAAATTTAAAAATGAAATTAAAAGAAAACTAAAAATTATATAATAGATGATTCCTTCATCTTTAAACCAACACAAAGTATAAAGTGTTAATATAATTAGGAATATTAATTTATAATTATTTTGATTGTTAAAATCAACTAGAGTGATGAATCTTGATGCTACAAGCAAAGATGATAGAATCAAATATTCTTGATATCCAGCAAAAAGATATGGTTCAAATGTAATTAATATCAAAAATAAAATTAATAATACTTTCGATATATCATTTTTTGTTTTTAATAAATTTACACACAAAAAAATTGACAATACATAAAAATATACTTGAAAATACCTTCCAACATACTCAAGTTCAAGTAATGAATTTTTCCAAAAGTAAGCCCAGATATAACTCCCTGTGTGTGGATACATTGGGTTTATCTTTACATTTTTTAGCTCTTTAAAACTCAATTCATTAAAAAAAACTATTGTTTTTTCAATCCAATGATGTCCGTCCCATTCAAGTTTTAGATTTAGGGCTATAAAAAAAAATATAGAAATAATTATTAGGCAAAACACAAAAAAAATCAATAGTTTTGATTTATCCATATTTAATTTTAGACTTTTAAAATTAATAACCAAAAATACTAAGCCTATTGTCAGATGAATTTTAAATAATATTTCTAAATCTAAATTAGTAAAAGAAAAAAATGTTGCTAATAAAATAAAAAAAATTATGTTTACAGCGTGTGTGTCAATATAGTTAAGTGTATTTTTATTTAAACCTAAGGAATCATTTAATATTTTTGGAGTAAAAGGAAAAGAAAAAATCACTAAAAAAATTATTAACTGTAGTAATATTCCAATTATCTCAATCATTTAACTCCATAAAGTAACAATTATTTAAACGATATATGACCTTATAATTTTTTATTGAGTCAAACCTGCTATTATAAATACTTTCATTATTTTCACTTTGATAATTTAAGATCAGCATATATTTAGTTTTAACATTATTGTTTATTCTAAGATTAAATAAGTTCTCCAGCGTAATAAAGCCCAAATCGTTATAAATACGAACTTCCTCATTATTAATATCAAATTTATTTACAACATTATTGTAAAATCCCCAGCTTTCATTCTGGCAATATCCATACTGCTGAATCATTCTAGTTTCATATTTTGAAACAAGTAATGAATAAATATTATAAGGCGTATTAAAAAATTTCATTATTATGAAAGTAAATAAGATCATCAGGGCTATGATTTTGATATTTTTTGATTTCATGAAAATAATAAATATCTCTGTAATATAACACAAATATCAAAAATTTATTAATAATTAACTTTAATCAGTGTAAATTAAATAGTAGGTATTTTATTATGAATTTGTTAAATAAAAAAGAATACAACAGATATTATAATTTTTTAAATACTTTAGCTAAAGATCTAAATAGTTTCTATTTTTCAAAACTAATAAAAATATTCAAAGTTTCAAATAAAATAAAAGGTAGAGGGTATGATCCAGTTACCACATCGGATAAAGCTTTCGAGAAATTCATCAGAGCACAAATTAAAAAAAAATTTCCAAGTCACCAAATAATAGGTGAAGAATTTGGCCATAAAAAAACTTTAAGTGATTATACTTGGGTTATAGATCCCATTGATGGAACGAGATCTTTTGTTATAGGTAATCCAACATGGAGTAATTTAATATCTCTTAATTTTAAAGGTAACCCTGTTATAGGATTAGCAAACTTTCCAATATTAAATAAATACTATTTAAATTTTGATAATAAAAACTCTTTTGTTTTTGAAAAAGGCAAAAAAAGAAAAATCTCTGTTTCAAAAAATATACCATTTAG
>MDTF01017561.1_pt1 | contig 18850 bp, 15 predicted proteins | sample 811191 | NCBI WGS metagenome assembly MDTF01 (sample SAMN05326649, study PRJNA326480) | marine metagenome | isolation source: seawater | place: Southern Ocean | collected 2011 | reverse complement strand
TTTTTAGAAAATCTGTTTGTTCATTTATCTGCATATTTTTTACATGCCCATGGGTATAAGCAATAAATTTTAGTGGAATTTTATTAGTAACTCTTGAATCTTTCTGCCTTAAAGATCTTGATGCAGCATTTCTAGGGTTTGCAAATTTTTTATTTATTTTTTTAAAGTCATTATTTTCAATAAAAACTTCACCTCTTATATCAATTTCTTCAGGGAAGTTTTTTTTATATATTAAGGTTGGTATATCTTTAATTGTTTTTAGGTTTTGAGTTATGTCCTCTCCTTCTGATCCGTCTCCTCTTGAAAGACCTCTTAAAAATTTTCCCTTTATATAAATCAAAGAAGCTGAAATACCATCAATCTTTGGCTCTGCACTATATTCAATTTTATTATTAACCTTCATGCTCAAGAAGTTGATAATTTTTTTTTCAAAGTTATTTAAATCTTCTTCGTTAAAAGCATTACCCAAGGATAGCATTGGGACTTTATGTTTAATCTTTTTAAATACTTTTGATGGTTTGAATCCAACAGAAGTTAATGGAGATTTTTTATTTTTTAAAAAACTGTATTCTTCCTCTAATTTAAATATTTCTTTTTTTAAAAGATCAAATTTTTGATCAGTAATCAATGGTTTAGATAAATTATAATAATACTTGTTATACTTATTAAATAACTTTACTTTATCCTGATAATTTTTTTTAATATTTACCTTACTCATCTTAATCAAAAAGTTTTTTGAAATTTTTGATTAAACGGTTTCCTTTGTTTTTTATTATTTTATCTTTTGAATTCACATACTCTTTATTAAAAACTTTATAGCTTTCCTCATACCATTCGCTAGAAAGATAATTATATCCTAGTAATTTTGCATATTTTCTTGATTCTTCTTCTAAGCCTATTTTATAATAGACTTCTACCAATCTGTGTATCGCTTCTTCAACATATTGAGTTTCACTGTAATATGTTAAGACATTTTTAAATCTATTTATTGCAGGTATCCACTTTTCTTTTTTTAAATAATATTTAGCAATATAAATTTCCTTTGAGGCCATTATATTCTCAATTAAAATAATTTTAAATTTGGCATCAATTGCAAAATCTGTACTTGGGTGCATTTCAACTAAGCTTTTAAAATATTCTTTTGATTTTATTAATGGCTTTAGATCTTTTTTTTCATCTATAATTCTTTCGTAATGACATAATGCAACTAAATAATAAGCATAAGCCTCATATTTATTTTTCGGATAAGTTTTAATAAACTGTTCTAACTCAAATATTGCATCTCCATAGTAGTCTTGACTGTAATAAGCGTATGCTGCCATTATATTTGATTTAGCAGCCCAGTCAGATTGAGGAAATAGATTTTGAGCCATCTTAAAATTTGTTGCTGCATACAGAACATCACCCTCTTCTAATGCCTCCACTCCCTTTTTGTATGCCTCAATCATTTGCTGCTCTAAGTTTGTTTTTTCTAAAATAATTTTTTTTTCACTTTTATCACCACATGAGTTTAGTAAGATTAGAAAAACAATAGTTAGTGTCTTTAAAATATAATTCATGGTGCTTGTTTAATAAATAATTAAAAATTCAGTCTTAGGCAATTGACTTTAATAAATTTCTATCAATATATGTGTAAGGTAATTTTTTTTCTTTAATCTCTATGATTGAAAAATTGTTTTTATCAGAGAATACTTTTCTTAAAACTTGATTTGTAAGTTTGTGACCTCCTTGAGAGCAGACTATTTTACCAATAATTTTGTGACCAGCTAAATATAAATCTCCCATGCAATCTAAAATTTTATGATTTACAAATTCATTTTCATTTCTTAGACCTTTTTCATTTAAAATTTTATCTTGAGACACAACAATTGCATTATCAAGACTGCCACCCTTTGCTAAACCCATCTCTTTAATTTTTTCTATATCTTCAAAAAGACAAAATGTTCTCGAATTGTAAATATCTGTTAGGTCAGACTCATACATATTGATTAAATTTCGCTGATTACCTATAACAGAGTTTTCATACTTAAGCTCAAAGTCTATATCTAAGCTAATTTTACTTGGTTCGATAGAAATTGTTTTGTTACCATTTGTGAATTCTATTTTTTTTTCTATTTTAATTATTTTTATCGGTGTATCACTATTTTTAATTCCAGCTTTCAATATAGCATCAACAAATAATTTTGCTGAACCATCCAAAATTGGAACTTCTTGATTATCAATTTCAATTAGCGCATTATCAATACCTAATCCATATAAAGCTCCCATTAAATGTTCAATTGTTGAAACACTAATTCCATTTTCATTTGATATAGTTGTGCAAAAAACTGCACTACTAACATTAAAAAGATTTGGGATTATTATATTATTTTCTTTAATGTCTGTTCTTTTAAAAATTATTCCAGCATTTGGTTCGGCTGGTTTAATAACTAAGTTTACTGCTAACCCATTATGCAGACCAACACCTTTGAAGTGAATATTCTCATTAATAGTTTTTTGATTTAAAACTGACACTAGAGACTTATAAATTCTTCAATTAAATTATGAAAAACAAGAAATGTTACCAGAAAATACTACTTTATTTAAATAAATGAAAAAGCTTCTCAAAAAATCCTTGTTTTATAAGTTTTTTTGGAACTACTACAACCTCTTGTTTGTTTAACCCCATACTCAGTTTAACACCAGACTGACAAATATCTTCCGTAGTTTCTTCTAGAAAATCTATATCATTTACAGAATGTAATTTATCTATGCATGGATTGTCTAATATTCTCGCTCCATCACCCATCAAAATCATTTTACACTGATCTATTGTAATTACATTTAACTTAATAGATTTGGTGCACATTTCTAAAATTTCTTCAGTTCTAGCAAAAATTATTTTCTGCAACAACTCTAATGAAAAACTCTCGCTACTTAAAAGATTTTTATTTTTTTCAAAGTTAAGTTTTAAATTTTCAGCTTTTTTAATATCGATTTCTAAAATTTTGGAAATATCTTTCGTAATATTATTTCCACCAATTGGTATAATATCCAAGGATATAATTTTATTATTAACATAGGTGGTTATTGAAGTTTTATTAAACCCAACGTCAATAAAAGACATATTTTTATTTAAAGAAAAATTATCTTTGTAACTCATGCTCTTTACATAACTAGAACAAGAGACCCGATTAATTGAAATATCAAATTTAAAAAAGAATTCTTTAAAATATTTTACAATTTCTGAAGGTAAACAAATAAAAAGAATATCAATAGATATAAAATTACATTTTATATCTATTGGTAAATAATCATAATCAACATCGTTAATTTTATAATTATTAATAATAATATGAACAATGTTTTTATTGCCATGATGTTTTAGTATTTGTTGTTTGGCTTCTTGAACTAAGAATTGAATATCTTCTTGCCTCAATTGTGACCCATCTATTTTTTTAGATACCGAAATACCAATAGATAACATTTTAGGACTGTCTATCATCAAATTTATGTCATCAATATATTCATTAGTATTTTTTTCTAAAAAGGTAATAATCTTTTCTATTTCTGTTTCGATTTCTGTGTGGTTAAAAAGAAATTTGCTTTCAATATAAAAAGCTTCACTTGATTTATACTTATTGAATGCACCTGCTCTTAATCTAGAGTGACCACAATCAAAATATATTTGGTAATTATCATTACTCATTATTTTACAATTAGATGATTTTCTATTCTCAAGTCAATAATTTTTTTATCTTTAAATTTTGTGCTGGTTATTATTTTATATGCCACGTTAAGAGATTCGAACATATTTCTTTGTGGTAATTTAATTAGAATATCATCAATTGTTAAGAGGTCCCATCTATTTGATGGAAAAAAGTATATAGTTTTAAAATCAATAAAATTAAATTTTGAGTGTTCAATATTTTTTTTAAATTCTAAAAATTCTTTTGAATTAAATTCTCCTTCTAAATAGGGCAATATTTTATCATTTAGTTCACTGGATATAAGCTTACCATTTGAGCCTATTATAAATTGATCACCATTAGTAACTTTTACCAAGAACTTTGTGGGTATAATTTCTATATTGAGTGTAGAAGGATAAATTTTCTTAATATTGTATTCCTCTATAATGTTATGTTTGTTAATAATTTTATTAATTTCTTCCTTTCCAAGAATAAATATATTTTGGTAAAAAATACTACTGAGATCGTTTTGAATTTCTAAATTTTTACTACTTGAAAGCCCCTTAACTTCAATTTTATTAACTTTTAATGAATATCTATTTTGTTGTTCCGAAAGTTCCCCACTAATAGTGCTTAATATAAATAAAAATATTAGGTATATGACTACTTTATTTTTTTTACCTATTAACTGATGCATCTTTTAAAATCCATTCAATTAACTTTATAAAGGTTATACCAACATACCTTGCAATTTCTGGTACTAGCGAAAGTTTGGTCATACCTGGCTGCGTATTAATTTCTAATAAATAAAATTTTCCCTTATAGTATTTAAAATCTGATCTTGTAACACCTCTACACCCAATAACATTATGTGCTTTAAAGGTGATATCCATAATCTTTTTTAAATCAATTTTATTTAAGTTAACGGGTATTATATGTTCTGTTTTTGCATTTGAATTATATTTTGCTTTATAGTCATAAAATTTTCTTTTGGGCTTTAATTCTATAGCGCCAAGTTTTTTATTACCCATTATAGCAACTTGAATTTCTCTGCCTGGAATAAATTCTTCAATCAAAATTTGATTATAAATACTTAATTTATTTAATTTTTTAATAATATTCTTTTTACTACAGATATGAACCTGAACACTTGATCCTTCATTTATAGGCTTAATAACAACTGGAAAATTTAATTTTTTTTCTATCATTTTAATGACATTAATTTTACTTTTTGTATAATCAAATTTAATATATTTTGGTGTTAAGATTTTATTTTTTATAAAAATTTTTTTAGAAATTTCTTTATCCATTGCTATAGATGAGGCAATAACCCCCGAATGAGTATAGGGAATTTTTTGTGCCTCTAAAATAGTTTGAATATAACCATCCTCACCAAATTGTCCGTGTAGTGCATTAAATATTATATTTGGCTTAAAAGATTTTATTTTATGTAATAAAGTATTGTTTGGTTCACAAGTTAAAACCTTATATTGATTTTTTTTTAATTCTTTAGCTACTTGTCGTCCTGTCTCCAAACTTATTAAGCGCTCATTTGAGATGCCACCACAAAGAACTAAAATTTTTTTTTTCATTATTATCTTAATATCTTAATTTCTTTTTCTAATTTAATACCGGTCTTTTCTTCTACTTTTTTCTCAACAAATTCTATCAATTTATTCATATCATTAAATGTAGCATTTTTCTTGTTTACAAAAAAATTACAATGCTTGTCAGAAATACCTGCATCTCCAAAGGTTGATTCTAAAGGTACTGATTCTTTAATAAGTTCCCAAACTTTTTTATTAGTTTGATTGATAGGATTTTTAAATGTACTTCCACTTGTTCTAATTTTAGTTGGTTGAGCGTTATCTTTTTTTTTTTTTAATTCAGAAATTTCAATTTTAATTTTATCTTTATTTTTTTTTTCTCCCTTAACCGATGCGCTTAAAAAAATTAAATCATCTGCAAGGTCATTATTTCTATATTCAAATGTAACTTTATCTGCTGGAATTGTGATAACTCTTCCCATTCGGTCAATTGCTTGAATAGAAATAAGTATATCTTTAAATTCTTTATTAAAACAACCAGCATTCATTTTTAAACCACCTCCGATAGTTCCAGGTATACACGCTAAAAATTCTAAACCACCTATTTCATTTTCAAGAGCAAAATCTGATAATTTTTTATCACTACAAGCGCTTCCAGCTACAATAATTCCATTGGGTAATAATGAAACATTTGAAAAATTTTTTCCAAGCTTAATAACTATTCCATCAAAAGTGTTATCACTGATTAACGTATTTGAGCCTGCTCCTAGAACATAAATTTTTTTATCATTTCCAAATTTTTGCAGAAACATAACTAAATCAGTTAAAGACTCTGGTTTAAAATAAACCTTAGTTTTTCCACCAATATTAAACCAATTACTTCTTTTTAAATCATAATCAAAATAGATTTTACTAGAAATTTCTTTAGAAAATATTTTTATTTCATCAACTAGCATTGAATTAATTTTGGTAGTTCTTTCATCCAACTAGAAATAGTGCCGGCACCCATACCAACAACAATTTTTTTTCCATAAATATTATTCTTTATAAATTTAGCTAATTGATAACGATCATCAATTAAAAATAGTTTAACTTTTGAATTCTTTATTATTTCTTTAGCAAAATTTTTATAGCTAAACCCTAATTTCATTTTTTCTCCTGCGGTATAAATTGGACATAAAATTACAGTGTCTGCTTTTTTGAATGATAGACTAAATTCTTTTCTAAGATCTTTTAATCTAGATATTCGATGTGGTTGAAATACACAAACTATTTCATTTTTTTTATAAGCAATTCTTATACCATTTAAAACTTCTTTAATTTCTGTTGGATGATGTGCATAATCATCATAAAAACTTGTTTCTCTGAATGTAAATATTTTGTTAAATCTTCTTTGAACTCCTTTAAAATTTTTTAAACCATTTTTAATAATCTGATTAGATATACCAATTGTTGAGGCTACCCCAGCTGCTGCAGTGGCATTTCTAATATTATGAAGTCCCAGTAGAGGTATCTTGATTTTATTAATATTTATATTTTTTTTTCCAGGCAATTTGATTGATAGATCGTATTCAGAGAATTCTTTTTCATGTTTTACATTGTTTATGTGGAATTGAGATTTTGGATTTGTTCCGTATGTATAATAATTTTTAATCTTAATCTTTTTTAATAATTCAATATTATTTTTATCATCGATACAAATAAATGATTTTCCAAAAGATGGAACTTTATTAATGAAACTTATAAACAAATTTTTTAGATCGTCCATTGATTTGTAATAATCCATATGCTCTCTGTCAATATTTGTAACTATTGAATAAGTGGGTGGCACGTGTATGAAACTGCCATCAGATTCGTCTGCTTCTAATATACACCAGTCACTTTTTCCGAGTTTTGCAGAGTTATTTAAAGAATTAAGCACACCACCATTTATAATTGTAGGGTCTAATTTTGTTTTTGAAAATATTGCAGCTAGCAATGAAGTGGTAGTCGTTTTACCATGCGAACCTGTAACAACAATATTTTTTGTTAAAGACACTATATGTGCCAACATCTCACCTCTCTTATAAATTGGCAATTGTTTTCTTTTTGCACTAATTAATTCTGGATTATTTTTTTTAATTGCTGATGAAATTACTAAAATTGTTGCATTTTTAATATTTTTTTTACTGTGTTTTATAGAAATTTTTATTTTATCTTTTTTTAATCTCTCAATATTTTTATTATTTGCAATATCACTACCCTGAACTTTAAATCCCATACCTTTCATTATTAATGCCAGACCACTCATGCCAATACCTCCTATACCCACGAAATGTATAATTTCAGTTTTTGCTAATTCAATTTTCATTAATAGTAGATGTAATTTTGAGATTTATATTATTCCATGAATTTTGATAGCTAAAATTTTTCATATTTTTTTTTTTTTTAAATACTCTTCTTTATTATCAATAATATTGATTAATGTATTCGTAAGACTATCTTCACTAATTTCGTGTTGATTTAAGATCCAATTGCACCCATGCTGATAATAAAAAGATGCATTTTCAAACTGATGATTATCTTTTGCGGTAGGCAATGGTATCGTGACATGAGGTATATTTAAAAAAACTAACTCTGCCAATGTAGATGCACCAGCTCTAGTTATGCATATATTAGCTTTGTTCATAGAAATTGAAATCTCATCATTAAAATCAAATAATTCATGATCTATTTTATTACTTTGATAAAAAAATTTTAATTTTTGAAAGTTTTTTATTCTTGTTTGTTGATAAACTTTTATTTTGTATTTTTTTGATAAGCTAACTAATGAACTTTGTATCACTGTATCAAATAATTTTGCACCTTGACTGCCGCCTATGATTAATAAATTTATATCTTTATTGGTATTATTGATTTCTTTAATATTATAAAATTCTTTTCTTAGTAAGGGTGGAATTACAGAAATTTTATCTGTAAATTTTTTTGGAAAATTTTTAATTTTATTGGAATAACAAAATATTTTTTTACAATGATTTATAAAAAATTTATTTGATTTACCTAAAACCATATTTGGTTCAAACAAAAATAGTTTTATATTAAGAAGTTTGGAAGCTAAACATAATGGTAAAGACATATATCCACCTGTTGATATAACTATTTCAATTCTATTCTTTTTTAAAATAAGTAAAGCTTTCAATACTGAATTGATTATTAAGAAAATTTGAAAAATAACTAAAAAAAAACTTTTTGATATTCTAGTTACATCTATAATTTTTATATTATATTTATCTTTATCTAGAAATTCAATTCCCCTACAGTCAGAAGTCATAGAGATATCAAATTTATCTTTTAGATGTTCATAGAATATAGTGCCTGGAACAACGTGGCCACCAGAACCGCCAGTGCTAATTAAAACCTTTTTTTTCATTTAATTAACCTTCCTTTTTGTTAAATTCAAAATTATACCAGATAAAATTGAAACTCCTATAATTGAAGATCCTCCATAACTCAAAAATGGCAGGGTCATCCCTGTTGTTGGGAATAGCCTAATATTAACACCTATGTGGATTAAGGCCTGGGCTACAATAAGGGTGATTGAACCCACTAAGACAAGTTTGGTTTTTTCACTTTTTTCTAAATATACTTTTTTAAAGACACAGTAGATAAAAAATAAAAATATTATTAATAATAATATAATTATCACCACTCCGAATTCCTCTGAAATAACCGAAATTATAAAATCTGTATGCGTTTCTGATCCCTTATATTTTAATGTTCCTTCACCAATACCTTTACCAAAAAAACCACCGCTTGAAATTCCATCAACAGATTTTGCAGCTTGGGAACCATGCGTTCCCGTATCGGGATTAAAGAAAGAGAAAATTCTCTTTCTTATATAGTCAAATTTAGGAATATAGAAAATCATATAAATTAGAGATGTTAACGTAATTGTAAAAAAAGATAAGAATACCATGACACTTATTCCTGAGATAAAAACTAATGTTATCCATGATAAAAAGATAAGTAATGTTTGTCCAATATCGGGTTGGATCATTAGTAACAGTGTAGTTGGAATTATCGCAATAAAACTAATACAAAACTTAAAATAAATATTATAATTTTTTTCACTACTTAAAATACTAGCAAGAAAAATTATTGTAAAAGGTTTAACAAGCTCTATTGGTTGAAATCTTGGTAAAATAAATAAATCAAGCCATCGTTTTGCTCCTTTAACTTCAGTGCCTATTATAGGTACTAAGATTAGAAGAAACAGGGAAATAAAAAATAAAAAGATAGAAAACCTGAAAAGATTTCTTTTACTTAAAGAAGAAAAAAAAATTAAGATGACCATTCCAAAGCATATAAATACCAAATGTTTAAAAAAGAAAAAATAACTATTGGTATCTAGCTTATCTGAGGCAATTAATGATGTTGAGGCTAACGAAAAAAATAAACCAAGACTAAATAGAAGAACAATTAATAAAAAAATTACTTTATCAATATTTTTCCACCATCCATAATAAAATTTATGAATTGAATAATTATTTAGCATTAATTTTTTTTATAAGATTATCAAAATATATTCCTCTTTCTTCAAAATTTTTAAAACTATCAAAAGAAGCTGCTGCTGGACTAAAAAGAATAACCTTATGTTTGTAATTTTGATTTTTTTTTATATCTAAAAAAATTTTTTCAATTAAATTTTTTAGACAAATAAAAGACTCATATTTAATTTTAGTTTTCAATTCTTTAACAAAAGGTTTAATATTTTTTCCAAAAATATATGCTTTAAAATTTTTACAATCATTTTTAGATAATAAAAATCTATCTCCTTTTTTTGCTAAACCGCCAACTATCCAATAGACATTAGACATTGATTTTAAGATGCTTACTGACGATGAAAAGCTAGTAGATTTAGAGTCATTAATAATTGTTAAATCTTTAGATTTAAAAATTATTTCCTGTCTATATTTTAGTCCTTTAAATTTATTTAATACTTTAAATAAATTCTCTTTTGTAATCTTTAATAGTTTTGATGCCTCAATAACGAATGCTAAATTTTCTTTATTACTATCGGTTATGAAGTATTTGTTGTTTATCTTTTGTAAAACAGATGGGTTAATTTTTTTATTAACCTCGATTATGCTTGATAAAAATTTCTTTGATACCACTTGTCCCTTTATATGAGGGTTATTTACGTTTAAAATAGCATAATCTTTTTTTGTTTGTCTCTTTATTAATTTAAACTTTGCTCTAATATAATTTTTTAGCGTTTTGTGCCTCTCTAAATGATCTGGTGAAATGTTTAATATTACAGCGATATTAGACTTGAAAATCTTACTATAATCTAACTGATAAGAAGAAGCTTCGATGACGAAAATGGTCTTATTTGTGATATTTTTTTCTAATAAAATTGCATTTCCTATATTTCCTACCAACCTAACATCTAATTTTTGTTGTTTTAAAACCTCATATAAAATTTTTGCGGTAGTAGATTTTCCATTGGTACCTGTAATAGTTATACTTTTATTATTACTATAGAGGCTAAAAAAAACATCTAAATCAGTATGAATTTTTTTTCTATTTTTTTTTAAAAAACTAGTAAGTTTACATTTGTTAATATTAATTCCAGGACTAATTATTATAAAATCAAAGATATTTTTAATTATTTTATGATAATTTATTAAGTTTTTTTTTATTTCTATATTATTATCAATTTTTTTATCATCATATAGATAAATTTCATTTTCCTTTTTTAAATTTTTAAAAGCAGATACCCCACTTTTGCCAAGACCATAAATTAAAATCTTTTTTTTTGAAAAGATATTTTTATTATTTAACATTATCTTAATTTTAATGTCGCTAATCCTATCATTGCTAGTATTATCGAAATAATCCAAAATCGAATAACTACTGTGGATTCTGCCCATCCTTTTTTTTCGAAATGATGATGAATAGGTGCCATTCTAAAAACTCTTTTTCCAGTCAGCTTAAATGATAATACTTGAACAATAACTGAAACTGCTTCCAATACAAATAAGCCACCTGTTATTGCTAATACAATTTCATGTTTTGTTATAACCCCTACTGCGCCAAGCGACCCTCCAAGTGCTAGAGACCCTGTATCACCCATAAATATTTTTGCTGGGGGCGCATTGAACCATAGGAATCCCAAACATGCTCCAATAATTGACCCACAAAAAACAGAAACTTCTCCCATTCCGTCAATATATAATATTTTCAAATATTCTGAAAAGACTATATTTCCAGTTACATAGCTTATAAAGGCAAAACATGCCGCCACTAATATTACTGGTACTGTTGCTAATCCATCCAGTCCATCTGTCAAATTTACAGCGTTGGATGACCCCACAATCACAAATATAGAAAATGGAATAAAGAACCATCCCAAATTTACAACCAGGTCTTTAAAAAACGGAAAATATAAATTATTTAACTCATCGTGCTTAGAGAAATGAGATAACATAAGCACACCAACTAAAGCTATTATAATTTGAGTAACAATTTTGAATTTAAGAGAAATACCACTTGAATCTTTAAACTTAATTTTTTGGTAATCATCATAAGCACCTAACAAACCAAAACATGTAACTACATATAGTAAAAACCAGATATAATGATTTGATAAATCACCCCATAAAAGAATTCCCGAAAATAAACCTAACAATATCAACACGCCACCCATAGTTGGTGTGCCTATTTTTTTTATAAGATGATCTGTTGGTCCATCTTTTCTTATTGGATCTAAGATTTTTTTTATTGAAAAAAAGTTAATAAATGGTGTTCCAATAATCAAAACTACAGACATAGATGTAAACATAGCTAATCCCGTTCTAAAAGTGAGATACTTAAAGACATTAAGGAAGCTATATTGATCTATTAGTTCTAAAATAAGACTATAAAGCATTAATTTTTCCTATTTTTATATTATTTGTTAATTTATTAAGACCTGTAGAATTCGAACCTTTTATCATCAAATAATCATTATTATTTATATTGTTCTTAATCAAATCAATTATTTGTGAATTATTTTTTAAAATTAAACATTTTTTGCTATTATTAAGATGCCTATGTGCATCAACAATATGTTTTCCAATAACATTTATATTTTTAATTGATGTTTTATTTATATTTTTAATAACTTCGATATGTAGTTTTTTAGAGTGCGTGCCTAACTCTAGCATATCACCAAGAATTAAATGTTTTTTTGAATCGTCAACCTTTATTTTATCGAAATTTAACAATGCAGAATTTAAAGATAAAGGATTTGAGTTATAGCTTTCATCTATAAGGTAAAAGTTTTTTTTATATAATTTAATTTTAGAAATATCTCCACGTCCTTGAGGAATCTTGCTGTTATAAAAAATATTATTATTTAATTTTGTTATATCCCTAAAAATTGAAATAATTGTAATTGCTGCTAACAAGTTTTTGATATCATTTTCACAACTTGATTTAACATAAAAATATTTATTTATGTTATTGATGTTTATAGAAATCTTAAATTTTAGCTTTTCCTGTTTAATATAATTTAAATAAATTTCTGAGCTTTTTTTCTTCATACTAAAAGAGAGAACTTTTAATTTTCTTTGAATGGCCATATTTTTATGAAAATTATAAAACTTATCATCAGCATTTAAGACAAGATACCCGTTTTCTTTTATATTATGAATAATTTCAGCTTTTGCTAAAGCGATTTGTTTGATATTTCTAAAATTTTTTGCATGTGCATACGAAATATTTGTAATTACACCGACATTTGGTTTAATAATTTTTGACAATGAATCAATTTCACCTTTTTTATCCATTCCAATTTCAAAAATTCCAAAATCATCATTTTGCTTAAGATTAAATAAACTTAATGGGACACCAAATTTATTATTAAATGACTTTGGAGAATAGGTGACTCTACAAATTTTATTAAGAGACTTGCTTATTAATTCTTTTAGGGATGTTTTTCCACAACTACCTGTAATTCCTATAATTGTACTTGACGTGTTTTCTCTTAATAATGAAGAAGCTTCAGTTAAAAGTTTCAGAGTATCTTTTGTATGTATTTGTTTCTTGTTTTTATTTAACTTGTTAGTTACCACTAAAGATGCCCCTTTTGTCAAAGCTTCATTCGTGTATAAATTTCCATTATTTTTTTCACCTTTAATGGCAAAAAATACATCATTTTTTTTTATTTCTTTGGAGTTAATTATAATGTTATTAATCTTTAATTTTTTATAAGTATTTTTTGTACCACTCAATTCTATTAAAATGTTCAATTTAAAATCATTACACAAAAGTTTATTTTTAATTTTTATTGTCTTTAATATTTCTTCTTTATCAGAAAATACCTTTTGAACATTTCCATAATACTGATTATTTTCATGCCCTTTTCCTGCTACAACCAATATATCACCAATTTTAAGATCAAATATAGCTTTTTGAATAGCTTTTGATCTATCAGAAATTTCATAAACTTTTAATTTTTTAATACTTTTCTTAATAGCTGTTCTTATTTTTTTTGGATTTTCATTTCTTGGATTATCATCAGTTAAATAAATTCTATCACAATAATCATTAGCAATTTTACCCATCATTGATCTCTTAACTTTATCTCTATCTCCTCCACAACCAAAAACTATTGCAATTGTTTTATTCTTAAATTGCTCCTTTAGATTAAGTAAGCATGTTTTAAGTGCATCTGGTGTATGTGCATAATCTAATATAACCTTTGAGTTATTTTTGATGCTACCAATTGGTTCTAGCCTACCACTTACTGGTTTTACTTTATTGATCGTATTAACTATTTGTTTAAAGTTTAAGTTACTTTTTGTTGCAGCTATCATTGACATTAAGATATTTTTAATCTGAATTTTTCCAACTAAATTTGTTTTAAATTTATAAATATTTTTATTATATTTAATTTTAATTATTTGCTTATCGTTATGATACTTATGTGAAATTACCTCTAGATTACTTTTATTATTTGAAATTGTTTCAATATTCAATTTTCTCTCTAAAGCTATATTTTTAATTTTTTTGTATTGTGGAATTTCAATATCAGTAATTAGATTTCCATTATTTTCAAGTAATTTTTCAAATAGGTATAATTTTGATTTAAGATAATCTTTAAATGTTTTATGATAATCTAAATGGTCATGAGATAAATTTGTAAATATACCTGTTTTAAATTTTAGACCATCTAATCTATTTTGTTTAAGCCCATGACTAGATGCCTCTAATATAACATTATTAATCTTTTCTTTTTTAAGTTTATTTAAAAATATACTCAATCTAATTGGATCTAAAGTAGTATTTGAAACATCTTTTACATAATTTTTTGTTTTAATGCCCAGTGTTCCAATTGAAGCTACCTTCTTTTTATTTAATTTTAATATCTGAAAGTAAAAATCTGCAATAGAAGACTTTCCGTTTGTGCCAGTTACCGCAATGATATTTTTTGGTTTATCTTTATAAATTCCATAAGCAGTTTCAGATAGTGATTTTCTAACATTTGTAGATTTTATATATAATATATTTTTTTTTATACCTTCAAATTTTATTGATGAAACTATAATCTTTGCTCCTTTTTGGATTGCATGATTAATGAATTTATTACCATCTATTTTGGTGCCCTTAATTGCAAAAAAAATATTGTTTTTTTTGCATTTTGAACTATCAAAACATATGCCTAAAAAATAATGCTTTTTATATTTTTTTTCTATTTTCTTAAAAAAGTTACCAATGAACATGAGATGATTAATTTTCTATATATTTTGTGGCTAAAATAGGCCCAATATTTTCTATAATTTTTCCTGTCACCTCAGCAGATGTCCATCCAGCAGTATTATATGGTGAGCCCGTTTGTGTCTTTCCAGGTTTATTTCGATATTCGTATACATATTCACTGGCTGTTTTTGGGCCTTCTAGCATTACAACTAAGACGTATTTTGGATTTTTTGTAGGAAAAATTGATGCCAATGTATTGATTTTTACTTTAGAGTATTTTTTATTAATCGACTGTTGTGCGGTCCCAGTTTTTCCTCCTACTTGATAACCCCCAACATTAGCTTGTCCTGCGGTACCTTCTTCAGTTGAAATAATTTTTCTTAGGATGCTATTAATTTTTTTCGAAACATCATTTTTTAAAATTTTTGCTCTTATGTGATTTTTATCTGAATCTTTTTTGATTAAAGTTGGCCTTATATCATAACCACCATTTGAAATAATTGCATATCCTTTAGCTAATTGTAAAATTGTAGTTGTTATACCGTGACCAAATGAAATGGTTTCTAATTTGCAGCCTTCATACCAATCTATCAGTTGTGGTTTTCCAACCTCCTCAATATCAAAGTCTATTTTATCTAAAATACCGATACTCTTTAAAAATGATTTATGTTTTTCTATACCTATTTTTTTAATAATTCGAACTGAGCCTATATTTCCAGATCTTATTAAAATTTGCTCTACTGTTAAGTCTGAAGGCATTTTGTCATCATACTCTCTAATAGTATAATTTTTTCCACATTTAATATTTTTTTTTGAATCTAAAAATTTTGTATCAGGTTCTATCAATGCTTCATTTATTCCTGAGGCAATTGTAAAAGTTTTAAATACTGAGCCTAATTCATAAGTTCCTTTTGTTACTCTATTAATATAATTAACATCTGTAATGGTTTTCCTTTCGTTCAAATTGAAATCTGGTAATGAAACCATTGATATTATATTACCTGTATTCACTTCCATTAAAATTGCGGCAGCACCTTTGGCTCTAAATATTTCTTGAAATTTAATTAATTCACTTCTAATTAAAAATTGAATATTTGTATCAACTGTTAACTGAAGTGGTATTCTGCTTTCTTTCAATTTATAATCAAAAGATTTTTCCAAACCTGATATGCCGTTATTATCATCATCTATTTGTCCAATTATATGACTAAAAAGATGTTCTTGTGGATATAATCTTGTTAATTTTTCATCAGGTTTGATTGCTTTATCTCCAAGCGACATAATTTTTTCATAATTTATTGAAGATATTTGCTTTTCAAACTTAAAAAATTTATTTTTGTTGAGTTTTTTTTCTATTTCTTTGTAATTTTTATTTGGAAAAATCCATCTTAAATTGATCAATAATCTTTTTTTATCTATTACATCAGCAGGATTAATTCCAATATCAATTGAACTAACTGATTTTACTAAATAATTTCCATTTCTATCTATTATATCTGCTCTATAGTTTTTGTTATTTATTGGTTCTTTTATGCTGTTAACTTTTTCCTTTAATCCACCTAGGTGAAGAAGTTGTATGGAAAAAATTATTGAGATTGCCAAAAATACAAAAAAAATAAAAGCAATTCTATTAAATTGTATATTTAAATTTGTTTTACTTTTTCTGTATGAAAATTCATTTTCATACTCCTCTAAAACAATTTTAGGGTTTTTATCACTCATCATTATTTTTTTTTATAAAATCAGTCGTCTCTATAAAATCATTTTCTAGAGAAATTTCTTTAATTTTCATAATATCCATCTTTTTTAATTTTTTTTCAAAGTGTTGCGATTGATATTTAATTAATTTACCTGGTGAACTTAAAAAATTATACTCCAGCAATACATCGCCAAATTCTACTTTGAGCGATCTAATTTTTTGATTAAGCGCAAAAATTTTATCTTCAATTTTTTTAGTTGAATTTTTTACTAGGGATGTGGCCAAAATTAATACAAAGGTTATCGATAATGCTACTTTTTTCATAGTTTGCTAGATAAATTTTCAATTTCAATCAGGTGTTTAAACTTATCTAAAATATCTGTTTCGAAATCATAAAATTCTTCTTTTTTAATAACGTATCTTAATTTTGCAGATCTTGATGGTGGGTTTTCCTGGATTTCTTTAGCGGAAGGGATAATTGGCTTTTTACTAACAGATTTAAAAAAATTAATTTTTTCTTCCATCTTTGGCATATATCGAGATACGCTTTTATTTTCTGTTAAGTTTTTAAAGAAATATTTGACTATCTTATCTTCCAGTGAGTGAAATGTAACAACAGCTATAACTCCATCTTTTTTAACTACTTTTGTTGCATTAATAAGTCCATAAATTAGTTCACTAATTTCCTTGTTAACAAATATTCTTAACGCTTGAAAAATTTTTGTTGCACTGTGTGTTTTTTGATTTTTTTTTCTTTTTGAAGACTCTATAATTCTCACCAATTCTTCTGTGCTTATTTCTTTTGTGGCTCTATCCTCTACAATATTATGTGCTATTCTTTTGCTATCTTTTTCATCTCCAAAATATTTAAATATTTGAGCAAGCTCCTTTTCATCTAAAATGTTAATTACTTCTTTTGCTGAAAAATCATTAATTCCCATTTTCATATTAAGTTCACCAATAGTTTCAAAAGAAAGCCCTTTTTTAGGATCTTTTATCTGCGTGTAAGAATAACCTAGGTCAAAAATTACTCCTTTAACATTTTCATTTTTAAGTTTTAAATTATTAAGTTGGCTAAATTTGATATTTTTGAATAAAAACCTATTTTCAAATTCTTTTTTAAGTTCTTCTGCTTTTTTGTGACTATCTGAATCTCTATCTAGGCCTATAACTTTTGTACCTTTAGATTCTAAAATTTTTTTTGTGTATCCACCTTGACCAAACGTACAGTCAATAAACGTGCCACCATGTTGAGGGGTAATAATGCTAATTAATTCACTTAGCAAAACTGGGTAATGATTTCTCATATCCGGTATTATGGTGGCTATCATTTATTATTTTAAAGACCATTAATTCTTTTGCCTTCTTAAAAATGCAGGAATTTCTAGATCATCATCTTCAGAAGTATTTTCGTTATTTTCTGTAGATAATAAACCTTCAGTTTCTACGGTCATATTATCTGAGTTAAATAAATCTGGAGCAGTCTCTCCTTCTACTCCAAAGTTTTCAAGTCCATTTGAAGCAGGTTCGTCCTCTATTGTGGTGCCTTCTTCAGTTTCACTCATATTTGTTAGGGCCTCTTCTGTAAAAGATTGCTCATAGTTACTTGAATGATTATTTTCAACAACATTCTCAGCTTCCTGGTTTCTAACCTCTTGTTCATTCATCATTTCTGATGAATTAGTTTTTACAACTGGCTCTGTGATAACCTCATTTTCTAACTTTAGTGCATTTGCCCCATGTGTAATTGGACTAGACATTGTTGGTGAAAAATTAAATGATTGAGCTGAACCTGCAGCGCTAAAGTCTGAATAACCAGGATTTCTATTCTGTATTCTATGAACCATATTAATTACAGATTTTGATTCTGGCTGTTGCCCATCTAGTGCTGTTGCAACGATTGATACTCTAATTTTTCCATCAAGATCTGAAGAGGTAATAGCTCCAATAATTACTTCAGCTTCTGGGTCTACTTCAGCTCTTATTTTGTTCACCACTTCATCAACTTCAAAAAGCTTAAGGTCCTTGCCACCAGTAATATTTACCAATAATCCTTTGGCACCTTTTAATGTATAATCATCAATTAACGGGTTGCTAATTGCCATATCCGCTGCTTTTGTCGCTCTACCTTCTCCTTCAGCTTCTCCAGTTCCCATCATTGCTTTACCCATTGAAGACATTACAGTTTCAACATCAGCAAAATCTAAATTAAC
>MDTF01013849.1_pt1 | contig 18864 bp, 19 predicted proteins | sample 811191 | NCBI WGS metagenome assembly MDTF01 (sample SAMN05326649, study PRJNA326480) | marine metagenome | isolation source: seawater | place: Southern Ocean | collected 2011 | reverse complement strand
GCAGGTCAAGAGTCAACTAATAGAATTGAAGATCAATATGCAAATAAGTTTTCACAATTGGTTAAGCAAAAGATAATTGGCTCAGCTTGGGTGGATGGTATTAAAGAGTATTTGCAAGAAAATTATCATAAACAACAATTTTTTTTGATCACCGCAACGCCTCAATTAGAAATAGAGTATATTTTGGATCAATTGAAGATAAAATCTTATTTTCAAAAAATAATCGGCTCACCAACAAATAAAGGTGAAGCGATTGAAGGTTTATTAAAGGAGTACGATATTAATCCAGTACATGCGATAATGGTTGGTGATTCTACTAGTGATCACGAGGCTGCAGAGAGTAATCATGTCGCTTTTGTTTTGAGACGCACAAGCTTGAATAAAGAATTACAGCAGAAACTGAATTGTAAAATGGTCAAAAATTTTCTATGAATAGATTGCAAGCAATAGGCAGTATTCGAAAAAACCTAAAACATGGTGGCTGTAGCATTGGTAGTTGGATGCAAATCCCTCACCCTTCTATTGCGGAAATTATGGGGCAATCTGGATATGATTGGGTAGCCATAGATATGGAGCATGGTGCTATTTCTGTGCATCAACTCCCAGATCTGTTTCGAGCTTTAGAGCTTGGAGATACGCTTCCATTAGTAAGAGTTGCACGTGGTGATGAAAAGGATTGCAAGCAAGCACTGGATGCAGGGGCAGGCGGTATAATAGTTCCAATGGTTGAAAGTGCAAAACAACTAGAAAAAGTTAGGGATGTCACAAGATGGCCGCCAGCAGGAAAGAGAGGAGTTGCATTTTCACGAGCGAACCTTTTTGGAAAAAACTTTAATGAGTATGTAGAGGAAGCACAGCAACCGCTACTGATTGCTATGATAGAGCATATTAATGCAATTGAAAAATTAGATAATATTTTACAAGTTAAAGGCTTAGATGCAATTCTAATAGGGCCTTATGACCTCTCCTCATCAATGGGAATGACTGCAAAATTTGAAGAGCAGAGGTTTTTAGATATCATGAGAACAATAAAAGATAGGGCAGATGAAGCAAAAATACCTTGCGGAGTACATGTGGTTTCACCTCTTATTGGCGACCTTCAGGAGAAGGTAGATGCCGGATACCGTTTCATTGCATATTCAATTGACAGTGTTTTTTTAAATCATGCTGGAGCTAGGCCAAAAATAACATAAAGGTGAAAGGCCTAGGTTTATTTGATAATGCTTTATGCGGGCTAATTACCTACTAAGTTTGTGATATAAAGGGTTGCTAAAGCCTCTTGTGTTGGTATAGATTTTTAAAGACACTTGCAAGGTATGTTTCACATATCAAAAAAATATCAGACTCTGAATGGAGTTCATATATGATGATATTTTTGTCAAAAAAAAAACAATAAGATAGGAGATGTATGAATATATTAGCATTAATACCGGCGAGAATGGGTAGTAGTAGATTCCCAGGTAAGCCACTAAAAAAAATTCTTGGCAAGCCAATGATTGGCCATGTCTATGAGAGGGTTTCAAAATGTGATTTATTGGTAAAAACAGTCGTAGCAACTTGCGACCAAGAAATTATTGATTATATTGAATCTATTGGTGGTCAGGCGGTAATGACTTCAGACAAACATGAAAGAGCGTCAGATCGTTGTGCAGAGGCACTTGTCTATCTTGAAAAGAAAGATGACATTCAATATGATATTGTAGTTATGGTACAAGGAGATGAGCCAATGACTCACCCTGCTATGATCACTGAAGCTGTAACACCAATGTTGGACGATGCAGGAATCATTGTTACGAATTTACTTGGAGACATTGAAAGTGAAGAGGAGTTTATGGATAGGAATTGTATTAAAGTAGTTTGTGATTTAGATGGCAATGCTTTGTATTTTTCTCGAGAGCCAATTCCCACTCAAAAGTTTGGAAAAGTCACAATGAAAAAACAAGTTTGTATCATCCCATTTACTCGTGATTTTTTATTAGAGTACACAAGCCTGAATCCTACTCCACTAGAGATTGCTGAGTCTATAGATATGATGCGCGTATTGGAGCATGGTAAAAAAGTGAAAATGGTTTCAACTTCTTACCATACCTATCCTGTTGACACAGAGGCTGATCTAAAAAGAGTGGAAGAAAGGATGCATGAAAAATGATAAATCTTTATTGATATGGGATAGTCCCGAACGGGTTCCAGATGGGGATGATTATAAGATATTGTGGCAAGGTTATTCAGAAACATGCTTGAATAAAGAGACTTCCATATTAAAATATATTGAAGATAATTCTGAAGAAATAAGATCTACATATCTTTCTTTTATTTATGATCTTGGAGAGGTTAGATTTTCAGGAAAGCGGGTTGTTGATCATTTGGAAATTGGTCAAAATTTTAGTTATTGGTGGATGACATTATTAGTTGAAAAATGTAATTACTCAAAATCTCCCCAGATAAATAATATTGTCAAACTAATATCTCTTAGCAAGTACTTGGAGTGTGAACAATTTATTACCATTAAATTGGTTACGTCTAGCCAAGAACTTAAAAAATCGATTAAAATTTTAACTGAATATATTGGGGTTAATTTTGAATGCACAAGTTTTACGCATGACGTGAAACGAAAAAACTTAGTTAGAAAGATATATGGTAGCATGCCGGATGTTATTAAAGCACCTATATCTTTATTGTCTTATTTATCAGAGCGTTGGGAGTTAAAAGGGGTTGGTCTCGATAGGTGGAAAGAATCAAATGCAACTATAACATTTGTAACTTACTTCGCTAATTTTGATTATGAGAGTGCTGATCGGGGGGTATTTGAGGATAAGTTTTGGACAAAGTTACCAGGTCTTTTGAGTCAAAATAATGAAAGAAGTAATTGGTTGCATCTCTATGTTAAAAGTCAATACACCCCAACACCAAAATCAGCAAAATATCTAATTCAAAGGTTTAATCAATCTAGTAATGATAAACAAAACCACCTATTCTTAGATTCGTTCCTAAGCTTACAAGTTTTAATACGAACTGTTTTTGACTGGGTTAAGGTGTCATCTAAACATGGCAAAATAAAATCAAAGTTTAAAGACAAAGCTAATTATTTTTGGCCTCATATTGAAGCCGATCTCAGCTCTTCCTTGGTTGGTCCAACAGCTATACGAAATATTCTATTTTATAATTTATTTAAAGCTGCAATGCAGGTGTCACCTATTCAGAATAAAGGCTTATATCTTCAGGAAAATCAGGGGTGGGAGTTTGGATTTATTGGGGCATGGAAAGAATTCAATCATGGTAAATTGATTGGTATACCGCACTCGACAGTTAGTTACTGGGATTTGCGATATTTTTTTGATAAAAGATGCTATGAACGGAATATTTTACCAATGCCTGATAAAGTTGGGGTTAATGGGAATAATATGAAAAACACTTATATAGTTGGCAAATATCCTGAAGATGACTTACTTGAGTTGGAAGCTTTGCGTTACTTAAATTATGATAGGCAAAGTAGAGAGGGGTACACAGGCAATACTGTTCTTGTTTTAGGTGATTATTTACCTGAATATATGCAGAAACAAATGTTGTTATTGGAAGGTGCTTGTAAATTGATTGATAGCAAGCCAATCAATTTTGTGGTCAAACCTCATCCAATGTGCCCAATCATTAGTAAAGATTATCCTGGGGTTGATATGGTTATAACGAATAGGCCAATTCACGATATAATTAATTCCTGTATGTTTGTTTATGTAAGCTCTACAACTTCCGCTGCAATTGACGCTTATTGTTCTGGTAAGCACGTAGTCACTATTCTTGATCAGTCGAAGTTGAATTTAAGCCCTTTGTTAGGGCTTAAGGATGTAACATTTGTTAGTAATTCCAGGGATCTTGCTAGTATTATTAATGATAATAAAATAGATAGATTGGAAAAAATACAGAGGGTGGATTATTTTTATCTAAATAAAAAAATTCCAAGATGGAGGGGTCTTCTGTTGGATAGCAATACTAAAAACAAAGAGAATTTATAATGTCACTCTTGAATGTCTACAGTGGTAAAAAAATACTTATAACGGGTCATACCGGCTTTAAAGGCAGTTGGCTATCTATATGGTTAACTCATCTAGGGGCTAAAGTGGTTGGTGTATCTGATAGTGAGGTTAGTAAGCCACCAAATTTTGCAGTTTCATTCATCTCAACTGTTGTCGAAGATCATCGCCTTAATATAAGAGATTCTGATGCAGTTAAGGAGTTGGTTGAAGAAATTCAACCTGATTTTGTGTTTCATCTTGCGGCTCAGGCTTTGGTTAGGCCGTCATACGAAAATCCAGTTGAAACAATGACAGTTAATGCCATTGGCACGGCAAATGTGCTTGACGCACTTAGAGCTTTAAATAAAAAAGTAGTTGCAGTAATGATTACCAGCGATAAAGCCTATGATAATGTGGAGTGGGTTTGGGGTTATCGAGAGACTGATCGTTTAGGCGGCAAGGATCCATATAGCGCCTCTAAAGGTATGGCGGAACTGGTAATTAGTTGTTATGTAGAGTCATTTTTTAATGACCCAGATTCAAATATCAGGGTTGGAATTACTCGCGCTGGTAATGTAATTGGTGGCGGTGATTGGGCGATTGACCGTATAGTGCCAGATTGCATGGAGGCATGGGCAAGTGGTAAAACTGTAGATATACGTAGCCCGAATGCGACAAGGCCATGGCAACATGTGCTAGAGCCGTTAAGTGGCTATCTTGTGTTGGCAGCTGATTTGGCACAAAGCAGTAAAAATCATGGAGAGGCTTATAATTTTGGTCCATCGGCTGATCAAAATTACCCCGTAAGTAAATTGATTGATGAGATGTCAGAATACTGGAATAAAATTAAATGGAATGACACCTCTAACAATAAAGGACATGTTCATGAGGCGGGACTTTTAAAGCTTAATTGCGACAAGTCTTTGTTTGACTTACAGTGGCATTCTGCGCTACAGTTTGAAGAGACGGTTAAAATGACGGTTGAGTGGTATAAAGCCTATTATCAAAATCAAGAGCAGTCAATGTATGATTTTACAATTGATCAGATTGAGTCTTACACAAAAGCCGCGCAGTTAAAAGGTGTTAGTTGGGCTAGTGATGATTAAAGATGTGGTTGTTACAAAATTAGATATAATTGAAACGCTAGGTGGTGATGTCATGCACGCCATGAAAGAGTCTAGTGTTGGGTATGTAGGCTTTGGTGAAGTATATTTTTCTCAAGTTAATAAGGGTGCTATAAAAGCGTGGAAGCGCCATAAGAAAATGACACTTAATTTGGTGGTGCCAGTAGGAGAAATAAGATTCGTATTGTTTGATGATAGGGAAGTGCCAAACACTCAATTTCAAGAAATTATTATCTCAAAGAGTAATTATTGCAGATTCACCGTACCGCCAATGATTTGGATGGGTTTTCAAGGTTTATCAGATGACAGAGCTATGTTGCTTAATATTGCAAATATCGAACATAATCTGCATGAAGTAGATCGAAAAGAGATTGATGAAATAAATTATGATTGGACTATAAGTTGATGAAAGTAGTAATTTTAGCAGGTGGCTTTGGCTCGCGATTGAGCGAAGAGACTGATATTAAACCTAAGCCAATGGTGGAAATAGGTGGTAAGCCAATATTGTGGCATATTATGAAAACCTATTCGAGTTACGGGTTTGATGAGTTTGTGATCTTATTAGGCTATAAAGGTTATGTCATTAAGGAATTTTTCTCTAATTATTTTCTACATCAAAGTGATGTGACTATTGATCTGGCTAATAATAGTATGAAGATTCATCAAAATGAAAGTGAGCCATGGAAGGTAACTTTGCTTGAAACAGGGTTAAACACACTAACTGGCGGGCGAATTAAGCGCGCAAAAGATCATATAGGTGACGATGATTTTCTGTTAACTTATGGAGATGGATTGTCAGATGTTAATATAGCTAAAATAGTAGAATTTCACAAAAGCCATGGAAAAAAAATAACTATGACGGCTGTTCAGCCTGCAGGACGATATGGTGCACTAAATATTAAAGATGATAACTCTATTTTATCATTTAAAGAAAAGCCAAAAGGTGATGGAGCCTGGATTAATGGTGGATTTTTTGTGTGTAAAGCAGATGTGTTAAACTATATTTCTGGTGATTCAACTACTTTTGAGCAAGAGCCATTGACTGATTTGGCAACAGAAGGTGAGTTAATGTCGTTTAAGCATGATGGATTTTGGGAGTGCATGGACACGCTAAGAGATAAAACTAATCTTTGTGAGCTGTGGGACCAAGGAAGGGCTTCATGGAAGAATTGGCCTAGTTGAATGGTTTTGATTACAGGTGGTTCTGGATATTTAGGAGGAAGAATTGCCGTTCATTTGGAGCGCCTAGGTTATCAAGTTAGGATTGGAAAAAGTGTTGAAAATGATTCAAATGGCTTTCCTATAGATCTTACTGATGATCATTCTATAAATAGTGCATGTGAAGGTGTTTCATCCATTATTCATTTGGCTGCCATGAATGCACAATCATGTGATAATAACCCAGAAAAAGCTTTGTTAATTAATGGCCTGGGAACTCTGAAATTATTAAAATCAGCAAAGAAAAACAAGGTATCTAAATTTTTATATTTCTCGACGGCACATGTTTATAGATCTCCTCTAATAGGTAAAATTAGTGAGGAGTTATTACCAAGACCTCAGCATCCATATTCTATTACCCATAGAGTGGCAGAAGATTACGTCATAGGGGATGTATATCAACAAAGCCTTTCTGCAAGTGTTTTTCGTTTAACTAATGCTGTAGGATCGCCTATCACTCCTCAAGTAAATTGCTGGACTCTGGTAGTTAATGATTTTTGTCGCCAGGTGGTAACTAGTAATAGTATAAAAGTATATTCAAATAAGTTTTTACAAAGAGACTTTATTCCCATTTCTAGTATATGCTCTGTTGTTAGCTCCTCCTTGGATTCTAATGTTTTAGATGGTGAGATTGTGAATTTGTCTTCCGGGGTTGCAATCACATTGCAATCTTTGGCTATTATAATTGCAGATAGATCAGAAGTAGTTTTAGGATTTAAACCTCGTATTAGTTTCCTTGGTAGTTCAACAGAAGTTGGCGCTAGTGAGCTAATTATTTCAAATAGTAAGTTGTCTAATTTAGGGTTTAAGGTTGATAGTAATTTATCTGATGAAATAGACCAACTTTTGTTAAATTGTAATAAGTGGTTTTCTGAATAATTATGCAAGTAAATGATGATAATGAAAACGAAATTGACCGTTTACTAATAAAATGCAAAAAAGTGGTTTGTGTGATACGTCAATCTAACCATGAGTTGTAAAAATTAATCCATATTATGTTCTCTGTTTTAAAACATAAAAATCTGTTGTATGTGTATATTTTTTTAGTGCTGTTTACAGCCTTGAGAAATATATCTGTCCTATATTATGTCATTATTATATTGTTAACATTACTTCTTTTTTTGAATAAAAAGTCGGTCTTTCTTAAAACAGGCTTCCATGCAAATTTGTTTTATTTTTTTACGATGTACACACTTTTAATGATTTCATGGTCAGGCCTCTACATGCAATCTTTGGAATTTCTGCCAGGAATTCCGAGAGCCTTATTGATGATTATAGTAACACTGGTTTTATTTTCTAATATAAAGCATGAAAGTCAAGTTATTGGTGTTATAAAAGTATTATTAGCATGTTATGTTATTGGCGCATTAACTATAATATTTCAGATTTATTTTGGTGGGCTTTCTTGGGTTGCACAACCTGCTGGAAGAGCTGGAATGATAAGATATGCATCTATACTAGGATCACTCACAATTTATGGTTCAATTGTAGGCTATCCATTGTTGATACTGTGCAGCCGGCTACAAGTAATTAGAGGGGCTGCCGTAACAATATTGTTGACTTTGATTGTGGGTGCGGGCTTCTTAAGTCTTTCAAAAACTGCAGTAATGATGATATTAATATCAGTTGTTCTATTTTTCGTTATGGATATAAGGCATGCAGTGTCAAAGATATTTAGTTTTAAGATGTTGACATTTGTATTGTTAGCAATGACTGTGATGGCTGTTTTATTTTATAATGATGGCGCTTCAGTTATACAAAATTATTATAATGCGGCAGTTACACATACATTTGGGGCAAAAACTATATTTGCAGACTCTTCATCAGTCATAATTGATTCGCCCAGAGTATCTATTGATCATATTAAGCATAGATTATTTTCCTGGACGCTTGCCATGATTGGTTTTTATGGTGATATTGTTTACTTTACTGGGGTAGGTTTACAAGGTGGAGGCGGTACAATGGGGTTAGAAGCTTATGCTATGGCCCATAATGCATTCGGAGACCTGTTTTTTATGGGAGGAATTCCTTATCTATTTATCTTCTTGTTATTATACGGATTTACTCAATATACCCATTTTAACAATAGAGATAATTTGATATCAAAATTATTTTTTATGCTGAATATTTTGTTTTTAGTGAATATGGCAATTGCATCTGGCACAGTATTTCAGCCATCAATTAGTGCACCTTTCTGGTTGTCTGTAGTTTATGCAAATATTATTAATAATAAAAAAAGGGTGTCACTAAGGGAAAGGGTGGGTTAGAGTGATAATTGGTGTAGATGCTGTAAGTATAGCTTCAAGTGGCGGCCTAACCTATCTTACGGAGTTTGTTAATAATTTAGATGCTGATTTGGTAGGGGATGGGCATGTGTTTCTCTGGCTTGATGCTGGTGGTATATATGATGAAATAGTTGAGCGTCCTTTCATAACAATAATCCTAGTTAAAAATAATACTTTTAGTAGGGTTTTATGGAAAACTAAAAGGTTGGCACTAGAGGCAAGAAATAAAAAATGTAATATTGTTTTTGTGATGGATTCTATTTATCTTAACTTTGGAGCATTTGAAAATATTGTTACAATAAATCAAAACCTACTACCCTTCGAGTATAGAGAATTGTTGCGTTATGGAGTTTCAATTAAAACAATTAAATTTATTTTTCTTCGCTGGGTTTTTTTATATACTTTTAATAGATCGAAAGGGGTTGTATTTTTATCTGAGTATGCAAAAAATAAAGTGCTTAAGATTGCTAATAATAAGTTTCGCCATATAGTAATTCACCATGCTGCTATGCAGAATGATTTTTCAAATAAAAGACAGTTGAGTATATCAAAATATAATTACTCTAATCCGTATGAAATTGTATATGTCTCATCAGTTGAGCCTTATAAACACCACATTCAAATAATTGAAGCGGTTAGCAGTTTAAGAGAAAAAGGCCTTCCAGTCTCATTTAGAATAATAGGAAATAGTGGAGATGACAGGTCAATCAATCTTCTTGAGAAGGCAATAAGGTTATTTGATCCAACGGGAGACTGGATAGTGTTCGATAACAATATTCAATATAAAGAAATGAGTCTTATATATAATAAAATGGATTTGATGATATTTTCATCTACGTGTGAAACATTTGGACTTCCAATCTCAGAGGCTATCAATGCATATGTGCCTATAGTATGTTCAAATAGGTCATCCATGAGTTCAATTTTTGGTGATAAATTGTTTTATTTCGATCCATTTTCTAAAGAAAGTATTGCTGATGTTTTGCTAAATGTGATTAAATCTCAAAATTTACGAAAAATACAAACTAAAAGGAACTATGAATTTATGAAATATTATGGATGGGGTCGTGTAACTTCAGATACATATAGATTTATAGATTCTTGTGTGGGTGAATAAATATGGATAGCGCATCACTCATTATTCCAACTTATAAAAGGGTTTTTTATATTGATAGAATTATTAGGTCGCTTCTATCTCAAGACATAAGTAAATTAAAAGAGGTTATTATCGTGGATAGCGATAGTAATGATGGTACAAAAGACTTGATTAAGGCTTATGAAAATAATAAACAGCTAACCATAATATATGATAATGTTGTCAATTCGGTTGCACGTAAAAGAAATAGAGGGATTGAGATCGCAACATCAGAATGTCTGATTTTTATTGATGATGATTGTATTCCATTAGATGGTTTTATAAATAGCCATCTAGATAATTGTAAAAAAACTGGTATGCGTATAAATTGTGGCAACATCTATTTTTATGAATGTTTTGTTAAAGAGTCAAACTATATAAGATATAGGAATTCTAGACACATCCCATACATTTGTATTGATGGGGTGGATAAAAAATTAGATTATAAAACAATAGTTACAATGAATATGTCCATAAGAAAAAAAGATATTATTGATAATAAGTTATTTTTTAATGAAGAATTTATTGGTTATGGTATGGAGGATAATGAATTTGGATATAGGGCCAGTAAAATCGGATTTAATATTGTTTCTAATAGTTTAGGTATAGTACATATGGAGAATAGTAATGCAATGGATTATTCTAAAAAGATATATCATACCGCTAGGGATGGAGTTAAAAGGTTTCAAAGGATTTCTCCAGTAGCTGTAGAAGGACTTGCATACTCATTTTATTTTGAAGAAGAATATCCTCATAAAAATGTATTAATGCGCCATGCTCTTAAGGTATTCAGGCTATTTTTTAGTACTTATGTAGCGAATATTTTACTTCATTTGGCATTATTAACCGATAAAATAAAAATCCCATATATAAGGGTACTCTATAAATATGCGTATGCCAGTTATTATTGGATGGGTGTTAAGGATCGTGATAAAGCATACCAATCGTTATCTAATGTCAAAGTAAGCTGGTACGGTAAAAAATAACTAATATTATGAATGCGTTAATCAGCGTAGTTATACCAACATTCAATAGGGCATCCACACTTAAAAAAGCTATTGAATCGGTGATAAAACAAACATATTCAGATTGGGAGGTAATTCTTGTTGACAATAGTTCGACAGATGACACCTTGGAGATTCTGGAAGAGTTTAACAATATAAATATTAAGCTGTTAACAGTAAACAACAATGGGGTGATAGGCTACTCCAGAAATGTTGGGATTGAGCACTCTAGCGGAAAATATATTGCTTTTTTAGACTCTGATGATTGGTGGGATTGTGAGAAATTATCAGAGTCTGTATTGTTGTTAGAAAGTGGTAAGATTGATGTCGTTTACCATAACTGTCAGATTATATCTGACCAATCAAAAAGAGATACTCATTGCAGGAGGCTGTCTAAAGAAGCTTTTGGTGATTTGATTATCAATGGGAATACTTTGGTTACTTCTTCGGTTGTTGTGTTAAAAAGCGCTATTATTGATTTGGGGTGTTTTAGTGAGGATAAGGAAGTTATTGGCTGGGAAGATTACCATTTATGGATAAGGTTGGCAGAGGCTAATTTTCAATTTGGACTCATAAAAAAATCTCTTGGTTTTTACCGAAAGGGTGAGGATAATTTTGATACTCCTCAAAGGGCCTTACTCAATCTGATTGAAATTGAAAAATATTTTTACCATAAGCATCCTAGTGTCGTCCAGTTGAAATACATTTGGTGGATTGATTATGCGCGAGGAAGAGTGCATATGGTGTCAGATAATGAGAACAATGGCAATAAATTTTTTCTCAATGTTGTTATTAACAAGTCTCCGTTAGAATATAAAATAAAGGCACTATATTTTTTAGTAAAATTAGTGTTCTATAGATGATCTTCAAAGGAGGGTTTTATGTTTAAAGATAAAATTTTATTAATTTCTGGTGGCACAGGATCATTCGGTAATGCCGTTCTAAAAAGATTTTTGATGACCAATATTGGCGAAATACGAATTTTCTCGAGAGATGAGCTTAAGCAAGATGATATGAGGAGATTCTATAACAATGATAAACTTAAATTTTATATCGGTGATGTAAGAGATAAAAATTCAATTGATGATGCGATGAGAGGAGTTGATTATGTTTTTCATGCAGCTGCACTTAAGCAAGTGCCATCATGTGAGTTTTATCCAATTCAAGCAGTTAAAACTAACGTTATTGGTACTGAAAATTTATTAAATTCAGCTATTGCAGCCGGTGTTAAAAAAGTTATTGCACTAAGTACTGATAAAGCGGTTTATCCAATCAATGCAATGGGTATTAGCAAGGCTATGATGGAAAGAGTTATTGTAGCTAAAGGCAGAAATATAAAGGATACTATGATTGCTTGTACTAGATATGGAAATGTGATGGCTAGTCGTGGTTCTGTTATTCCATTATTTATTGACCAAGTTAGGAGTGGTAAGCCCATAACTATAACAGACCCAAGTATGACTAGATTTATGATGAGTCTTGATGATGCAGTTGATCTGGTTTTATTTGCATTTGAAAATGGTAAGAGTGGTGATATTTTTGTGCAAAAAGCGCCTGCGGCAACAGTAGAATTGCTTGCTCGTACGATGAGAAAAATTTTAGGTGTACCTGATCATGAAACTAGGACTATTGGCACAAGACATGGTGAAAAATTGTACGAAACTTTGCTTACAAAAGAGGAGATGGTGAAAGCAATTGATATGGAAAAATATTACCGTATTCCTGCAAATACACGAGATCTTAATTACACCAAATTTTTTGAAGAAGGCGAAGAAGTAATTACAGAAGCAGGGGAATATCACTCTCATAACACATACAGATTGAATGAAGAGGAGTTAACAGGGTTGCTATTAAATCTTAGAGAGATTCAGGAAGACTTAAAGGAGTTTAAAAAAAATGGGTAAGCTTAAAGTGATGACCATTGTAGGAACTAGGCCGGAAATCATAAAGCTAAGTCAAGTGATGAAAGAGTTAGATCAACATGTGAACCATACAATTGTACATACTGGTCAAAATTATGATTATGAATTGAATGAATTGTTTTTTGAACAGCTAGACATTAGAAGGCCTGATATTTTCATGGAAGCTGTTAAAGGTACGCCATCAGAAACTATTGGGGATATTATCGCAAAGGCTGATAAGGTCTTTGCTAAAGTTCAACCAGATGCTTTATTAATCTATGGTGACACTAACAGTTGCTTAAGTGTCATTCCTGCTAAGAAGAGAAAAATACCGATTTTTCATATGGAGGCAGGTAATCGATGTTTTGATCAAAGAGTGCCAGAAGAGGTTAATAGAAAAATTGTAGATCATTTGAGTGATATCAACCTGCCCCTTTCAGAGCAGGCCAGAGATTACCTGATTGCTGAAGGCATTAGACCTGAAACAATTATTAAAACAGGCTCACCTATGACAGAGGTGTTAAATGCTAATATGGAAAAGATAAAATCTAGTAATATTCTAAAAAGAGAAGGGTTAAAGCCAAAAGAGTATATTGTGATGAGCATTCATAGGGAGGAAAATGTTGACTCACCTAAAAATTTCAGTGATTTGTTGGAGTCAATAGACGAGTTAACTAAGAAATATAAGTTGCCAATTATTATTTCTACGCACCCAAGAACAAGAAAAAAATTGGAAGATATTGATTACCAAAACGAAAATCCTTTAATTAGATTCTCAAAGCCTTATGGCTTTCATGAGTATAACAATCTACAGATGAATGCATTTTGTGTGATCTCAGATAGTGGTACTATCGCTGAAGAGGGGTCAATACTGAATTTACCTGCTGTCACAATACGTCAGGCGCACGAAAGGCCAGAAGGTATGGATGAAACTACGGTAATCATGTCAGGATTGAATAAGGCTAGAGTTATTGATGCAGTAGAGGTTGCAACAGCTCATAACTCACAAGATATTAGAGCGATAAAGCCTGTTAAAGATTATGAAGCTGATAACGTTTCCAAGAAAGTTTTACGAATCATCTTATCGTATGTTGATTATGTAAATAGAACCGTCTGGCATAATATTAAATAATCTATAGTTTATTTATAATTCGCAAATTTTTACATAGTTATCTGAGCCGAACATGGATAATATAAGGTTTTATGTACTGGCAAAGTATAGTTGCAGTTAAAGAGCGGGAGCGCTTTTTTAAAAATGCGCTGTGGTTAGATCAAATGTACTGGTATTATGATCTAAAGAGTATCTTTTTTACGCGTGATTACCACTCAATGAGGAAGAGAAAGAGACTTGGAAATCCATATCTTGGACAGATTGAAGAGGATGTAGTGCCGGAAAAACCACATTAATCAAAGAAGTATTATGACGTTCAAATTTGAAAATAGAACTGAATGGCACAAAGAGATATGAATTTAAAGAAGAAAATTTTAGTGCTGGGCTCTACTGGAATGTTAGGACATCAAGTTGTTAAATATTTGAACAACTTTGATGGATTTGTAGTTGATGATATTTCATATAGGAACAAGCTTAGAAAGAGCACTATAATTGTTAATGCAATGGATAAAACAGCCTTAGAAGAGGTTATTATTAGATTAAATCCAGACTTTATAATAAATTGTATTGGCGTTTTAATTAATGGCTCTCATAATGAAGGGAGAGCAATCTATTTGAATGCCTATCTTCCGCATCAATTAAAAGAGATTTCTGAAAATATTAACGCAAAATTAATACATATTTCGACTGATTGCGTGTTTTCTGGCTTAAAAGGTCAATATATTGAGACTGATCCAAGAGATGGTCAAGGTGTATATTCCCAAACAAAAATTTTAGGAGAGGTAATTGATAATATCAATTTAACTTTAAGGACTTCAATTATTGGTCCAGAATTAAAAGATAATGGAGAAGGGCTTTTTCATTGGTTTATGAATCAGTCAGGCAATATTTTTGGCTATTCAAAATCTATCTGGTCAGGTGTTACAACAATAGAGCTTGCCAAAACTATTAAGTGGGCTATTGATAATCATATAACTGGGTTGTATCATGTAACTAACAACTCGTCAATTAGCAAGTATGATCTCCTTCAGCTGTTCCAAAAATACACACAAAAAGAAATAAATATCGACCGAATCGATGGAAAAAGTGTCAATAAAAGTCTTCTTGATACAAGAAAAGTAATTAATTATCATATCCCTTCCTATGGAGCAATGGTCAAGAAGATGGTAGAAGATATGAAATCAAAAGCCAGCCTATACCCATATAAAAAATAAATTGAATCAAAAAAAAATTAAAGATATTGCAAAAACTTGTGCGGATAAAATTCTTGTAGGAGATTTTTATAAAGAGCCCTATAAACACCTTATTGTTGATAATTTTTTATCAGATGATTTGGCTCAGAATTGCCTAGAAAGCTTTCCTGGGCTGGATGATGATTCTTGGGAACATGAAAATGATAAAAATATTGAGGTAAAGTCAAGAACTACCTGGGTAAGTGAATTTGATATACCTGATAATATTGTTGACAGTGTCAGGATTCTAAATAGCTCTTTAGTGTTAAATGCTTTCTCTGAAGTTTTTGGAATCCAGAGGCTGCTTCCTGATCCTTATTTTTCAGGTGGCGGCTTGAATATCACTCAAAATGGTGGGCTGCTTGATGTTCATGTCGATGGTAATTATCATGATGCTAGTGGATTGAATCGACGAATGAATGCCTTGATATATTTAAATCCTGGATGGGAAGAGTCGTGGGGTGGGGAGTTTGGTATTTACAATAGTAATGGAACGCAATTAATTAAAAAAGTAGATCCTTTATTTAATAGGTTGGTAGTTTTTGATAGCCATGATTATAGTTATCATGGACTTCCTGATCCAGTTAAATTTCCTGAAGGAACAAATAGAAAATCAATAATTCTATATTATTATACAAAAGATTCGAGACCAGAGGGGCAGACTTTAATTGAAGATCCGCATAGTGCACTATGGGTTAAAAAAGGCGTAAAAGATAAAAGAGGCAACCTTTCAAGAAAGAAATATGAGTAAGCCTTCCATATTGATTGTCACAGAGGTTTTTTTTCCTGAAAAGTTTAATATAAATGATGTTGCGTTATCATGGAAAAATAAAGGATACGATGTTGATGTGTTGACTTTGGTTCCAACCTATCCTTTGGGAAAGGTCTTTTCAGGCTATAAAAATAGTTTTTTTCGAAAAGATGAATACCAAGGTATAAATATTTTTAGAGTGCGAGCTGTTACAGGGTATAGAAATAGTGCAGTTAAAAAAATACTAAAATATGTAAACTTTATGGTTTTTGGTGGCATTGCTGCAATTTTTCTTGGCAGAAGATATGATTATGTCTTTGGGTTTAATTTAGGCTCACTAACAGATATGTTGCCAGCAGTTGTAATTCGTAAACTCTATAAAAAGCCAACTATGTTTTGGGTACAAGATGTTTGGCCTGATAGTGTTTATGCATATGGCTTCAAAAAAACTAAAATACTTTCAATATTTTTAGATTCTTTTGTAAAATTTATGTATCAAAATATTACCAATATTGCGATTTCAAGTAAAGGCTTTGAGTCAAAACTAGAGCCATATATTAAAAAAGGCCTGAAGTTTTGCTACGCTCCAAATTGGGCAAATGATTTGAATGTGGATGTGGATGTGGATCCTATAGCTCTAAGTAAAACCCAAAAAGTACATTTTACTTTTGCAGGGAATGTTGGAAAAGTGCAAAATTTGGAAAATATTGTTAATGCCTTTCAACTTCTGCCTAAAGACTACCAAGAGAAAACTCAATTAAATATTATTGGAGATGGGTCAAATTTAGAAAATATAAAATTATTATCTAGAAATTGTTCAAATATTGTCTTTTTTGGACAGAAGTCAAGAAATGAAATGGCTTCTTTTTACAAATCTAGTAACTTTCTGATTGTATCTTTAGTTGATAAGCCTATTTTTTCGAGCACCGTACCAGGTAAGTTGCAAACATATATTGTAGCCAAAAAGCCTATATTAGCAATTATTAACGGAGAGACGGCAGATATTGTAAATGATAACAATTTGGGTGTAAGTGTAGATCCATCTAATGTGCGCCTTATTAAAGAGACTTTTAAAAAGTGTATAGACATGCCTGAAAATGAAAAATCTGAATTTACCATCAATAATACAAAGCTACTTGAAACAACCTTTAAGAAAGATAATATTATTAATAGGATGACTAGTCAGCTAATTGGTTGCAATGATTAAATGACAAAGTATTTAGTAACAGGGTCAACAGGCTTTATAGGAAGTCGACTACTTGGCTTATTGAAAACTATAAAGTGTGATGTTAGATTACTTGCTAGATCTAAGGTTAATAATTATGAAACAGTTGTATGCAATCTGAATCAAGAAAGAATACCTAATCATGCTCTCGAATCTATAGATACTGTTTTTCATCTTGCGGGCCTTGCGCATGATATGCAAGACCCCAGTAAAGTTGAAGATGTATATCGTGTAATTAACGTAGAAACCACAGTTGAGTTGGCCAATTTAGCAGTAGAAAGCGGTGTTAAACAATTTGTTTTTATTAGTAGCGTTAAGGCTGGAGGAGGAATGGCTTCTGGCAAGTGTATTAATGAGTTTGATCAGAATGAGCCTGAAGGAGTCTATGGTAAAAGCAAACGAGAGGCAGAGTTAAAACTATTAAAAATTGGTAGCGAATCTGGTATGCATGTATCCATTATTCGCCCCTCACTGGTTTATGGTCCTAATGCAAAAGGCAATTTACAATTAATGCTGTCTGGAATTAAGAAGGGTTGGTTTCCGCCTTTGCCTGAAATGGGCAACCGACGCTCTATGATTCATGTAGATGATTTGGTTCGAGCGATTTTACTGATTGCTGAAGACAAGCGATCTAATGGAGAAATATTTATTGCGACAGATGGCACCCCTTACTCTTCTAGGGAGATTTATAATGCCATATGCAGTATAGTGGGAAGAACAATTCCAAAATGGAATTTACCAAAAGCCCTGTTCAAAATTGCTAGCCTGATAAGCCCTCGTATTAAATATAAAATTAACAAGTTATTGGGTGACGAGTGCTACTCTTCTGCTAAATTAGAGGCATTAGGGTTTAAAGCTCAAAGAACATTAAAGGATATGAATGAAACAGATTTTTGATTTGTTTGTCGGTGTAATATTATTGGTATTGTTGGCGATCCCAATGTCATTGATTGCAATTGCAATTCGACTAACATCCAAAGGGCCAACGCTTTATTGGTCTGATAGGATTGGTAAAAATAATAACATTTTTAAGATGCCTAAATTTAGGTCAATGTTGTCAGACACTCCTGATGTAGCAACTCACCAGTTAGATAATCCTGACTCTTATTTGTCACCAATTGGTGGTTTTTTGCGTCGCTCTAGCTTGGATGAACTTCCACAATTGTTTTCAGTTTTAAAGGGTGATATGAGTTTTGTAGGGCCTCGCCCTGCACTTTTTAATCAAGATGATTTGATTACTTTACGTACAGAGAAGGGTGTGGATAAATTATTGCCCGGCATTACAGGCTGGGCCCAGGTAAACGGGCGTGATGAGCTGTCAATTCCAGATAAAGTGGCATTAGATGCAGAGTATCTAAACCGCCAATCCTTCTGGTTTGATATTAAAATTTTAAGGATGACCTTCTTAAGGGTTGTGAATCGCGATGGTGTAAGTCACTAGTAAAGGTGGTGGTTGTGTTAAATTAGGTTGTCGGTTTTCCCTATAGTCAATTAATAATTAACCAGTTGCTATCATTCCAGCTTTGAAGATATCTCATGGCGCTAGTCTCTGATTTCCAGCCACCTCTGAGCATAATTTTCTCTAAAGGGATATTTTTATTTAATAGGTCAATTGCAGCGCCAACTCTAAATGAGTGTCCTGACAGCTCTCCAATTTGATTCAGACCAGCTTGTTTTTGAAGGTTCTTTAAAATATGGTTAATTGATGCGGGCGTAAGAGATGATTTGGTAGAGTGATTTCGTTACATTAAGGTTATAATTGAACGTTTACTTTATTTTAACCAGATTTATAAAATTATATATGTGCAAAAAACCTTTTTTACGAAACGAACTGACCTTTGATAAATGCCCTTATCAACTGTAAAATAACT
>MDTF01009559.1_pt1 | contig 18869 bp, 19 predicted proteins | sample 811191 | NCBI WGS metagenome assembly MDTF01 (sample SAMN05326649, study PRJNA326480) | marine metagenome | isolation source: seawater | place: Southern Ocean | collected 2011 | reverse complement strand
GTTGATAGGCTGGATGTGGAAGCGCAGTAATGCGTGTAGCTGACCAGTACTAATAGCTCAATTGGCTTGATTTATGCACTGAAAAAAATTTTTTAGATAATTTTCAATGATAATTGATATTTTTTTTATGACCCCAGCCTAAACAGCTGGGGTTTTTTTTGTAATATATTGATGAAATAATGTACTTTAAAATTTATAATTTATGAAAAAAAATTCACAAGAAACTTTTTGGTCTGGAAAATTTGGATCTGAATATATAAAAAGAAATTCAGAAAAAAAATTAAACCTTAGTAATTATCAATTTTTTAAAAAAATTTTAAAAAATACAAATTGTAGTTCGCTTATAGAGTTTGGCTCTAATATTGGTGCAAATATTACAGCAATTAAAAAAAGCAATAGTAAGATAAAAAAAATTACAGCTATAGAAATAAACAAAAAAGCATCAAATATTTTAAAGAAAAAGCATAAGGATATAACTGTACATAATACTAGTATTGCTGATTTTATTTTAAAGGACCAATTTGATTTGGTTTTATGCAAGGGTATTTTGATACATATAAATCCTGATCAACTTAGTAAAGTTTATGAAAAAATTTACAAATCTTGTAAACAGTATATTTTAATAGCTGAGTATTATAGTACAAAGCCTATTAAATTGACTTATAGAAATCACGAAGAAAAATTATTTAAAAGAGATTTTGCAGGAGAACTGTTACAAAGGTATAAAAAACTTAAGTTAATTAATTACGGCTTTTCATACCACAAAGATAAATACCCTCAAGATGATATAACTTGGTTTTTACTAAAAAAAAACTAAACCCTTACATTTATTTTTTTTTTTATTTTAGCTTTAATGCTTGCGGGCGTAAGCTTTGTAAAAAAAAATATACTTGATGCACACGCTCCCATTACTTTCTGCAAGGACAATATTTTTTCACAATCAGCAATCGATTTGCATCCTCCATTAAATAATATAGGTTTTTTAATCAATGGATGTATAAAATTTAATAAGTCATAATCATATCCCCCCATCATCCCCTCATAATTTACTGAAGTGAAAAAAAATTCTCCAATATCTTTACTCTGAGCAAATGCTATCCAAGTTGATAGGTTTTTTGTATATTTACTCTTATTTTGATCCATTATTTTAAATTCGTTATCTTTTTTGATAACGTCAATTCCTATTGTGATACTTTGACTTCCAAATTTTTTTACAGAGTCTTCAATAAAATCTGGTCTAGCTAAAAAAGCATTATTAATTACAACTTTATCAAACCCAATCTTTAATAAATTTTCAATTTCTGTATTTGTTTTAATTCCTCCCCCAGCAGATATGGGCATGTTGCATTCTGCAACAATCTCCTTCATTAAACTCGTTTCTATACTTCCAATTCCTCTACTTGCATCAACATCTATAATAGTCAGTTCATCACTTTCCCTTTTATTAAATACCTTAATGGATTGGATGATGTTTCCTACCGTTCTATCAGAAGTAAAATTTTTAGTTTTAATAAGCAAGTTCCTGCTTATGAGTAGCACTGGAATAATTCTTTTTTTTAGCACTTTATATCAATAAAATTTTTAATTATTTCCAATCCAGAAGTCATACTTTTTTCTGGGTGAAATTGAACACCAAAAACAAAGTTTTGCTCTATAGATGATGTTATTTTTAGATGATCTTTTAAGACCGATGTTGTGTTTGATTCATCTTCACATTTACAATAGTAGCTGTGATTGAAATAAAAATCTGTACCTGATTTTATGTTCTTAAAAATAGCATTCTTTTTTAATATCTTTATGTCATTCCACCCATTGTGAGGCAAAATAATGTTTTTGTCAGATATCTCTAAAACCTCTCCTTTAATAAGGTCTAATCCATTATATTTATTATTTTTAGACTCTTTACTTCTTTTGAACAGTACTTGCATACCCACACAAACACCAAGGTAAGGTATTTTATTTTGAAGCATATAAATTATTTTTTCTCTTAATTTATTTTTTGATATATTTTTTACCACCTCATCATAATGTCCTATGCCAGGAAAAATAACTTTATTAATATCTTTAACATTCCAATTTTGACTGTCAGATAGTATGAATTTTTGATTGAGTTTATTTAAAATTGACACCCAAGCACCAAGGTTTGAAGTCCCAGAATTGATTAAAAGCAACATTAAAAGTTTTTAATCACTTCTAAATTTTTTTTGATTAAATTTCTGTCATTGTCACATTTAAAAAGTTTTTTATTTGTAAACTGATCACAGCAAATTTCAAATTGATCCATAGACACATCTATATCTTTTAAAATATCAGCAATTTCTTTGCCCAAATAGGTATGGGGAAAATTACCATCATATTTTTTAATATTTTCTCCAGCTATTTTTTTTGAAACATAATTTCTTTTAAGAAGATTATTCACTATATCTGTAGTTCTGCCAAATCCATATTTTAAATATTTAAAATAGTCGTGAATACCAGTTTGGTAATTATCTAAATTTTCGTATGAAACGCTAGTACCTTCGACTAGTTTTTCATAAAATAAAAATCCACTTTCTTTAACGATCATTGCATTTTGATATCCATCCCAAGGGAAAAAATATCCTAGAAACATACTTTTCAAATTTAATTTTTTTATTTCTGAGGAAGCTGGATATAGATAGGGTGCAAGATCCTGTTTTTTTATATTGTAATGATTAAAAATATCATTAACTCTAAGACCTAGCAAACCACCAAATTCTTCAAGCCATGAGCGGTCTAAATTTATTTTTTTTGTAGCTGCGGTAGGACCACCATATTCATTCTGGGAATTTTCTCCCCATAGTATAATGTTAACTTTAAATTTTACTGCAATATTAAAAGGTATTGTAAATATAGCCACATGTTCTGGCCAAGAGATGTCTCCCACTTCCAATAAACCAATCTTATTTAACTGTTTTCTCACGATAGAATTTGGAGCAACTTCTATTAGGTCTGCACCCAATGCCCTTATATTATCTAAATTTTTCCTTCCAAGAGGGCTCAAATCGCATGTTCTAGAATTTACACAAAGAGGTTTTAATCCATACTCTAAAGCTTTCATTAGTTGCCAGGTGCTATCTTTTCCACCACTGACAGGAATAATGCAGTCATAATCGCCAGTCCTTTTTTTTTTTAGATCTGTTACTATTTTTATGAATTCTTTTTCTCTTTCTTCCCAATTAGTTTTTTTTCTATTTTCAAAAGATACACACGCACTACAGACACCTTTTTTGTCAAATTCTAAGTCAGGTTTAGTATTAGGATAAAAGCAAGTAGTGCAGAGTTTCATTTTTTGTAGGTTAGTATATATTATATACCAAATGTTTATTTAAGTGTAAATTTAATATAATTACAATTCCAATTATGAGTTTTGATATAATTACCCAAGTTAGATATAAATCAACAAGATTACCTGCAAAAATTTTATTAAATTTCTCTAATGAAAATTTTTTAAGTTTTTTTTTAAACAACTTGAAGAAAACGAAGCAAGTTCGCAGAGTAATTTTGGCATGTCCTAGAGATGAGTATTCAGAAATTTTTGAATTTTTTTGTAAAAAACTGAGAATAGATTTTTTTTCCATAGAGGGTAATGAAAATGATGTTTTAAGCAGATATTTTAATTGTGCAAAAAAATTTGCATCTAAAAATATCATAAGGGTTACATCAGACTGCCCATTTATAAACCCTTTAGTTATTGATCAAATGATTAAATTTTATAAAAAAAATAGATTACAATTTTTAACCAATAATAAACCAAGATTTATTCCTCATGGATTTGATTGTGAGATTTTTAGCTTTAATTTGTTAAAAAAATCTTTTCTCTCAGCAGATCGTAAATATGACAGAGAACACGTTACGCCATGGATGTATAATAATATTTTCAAAAAAAAAAATTATATCCAGATTTTTGATCACGATTACTCTAAATTAAGACTAACTCTAGATACTATAAAAGATTATGTTTATTTTATTAATAATGATAAAGCTTTAAAAAATATTGCTACCAAAAAAAATATGAAACTATTTCTAAATAAATTATAAGTATGAAAATTTTTTATGGAAGGCAGTCAATTGATAACTCAGATATTCAGAGTATAGTTAAAGCAAGTAAATCTGAAAAAATTACTCAAGGAGATTTTGTATCTAAATTTGAGAATTCTTTAAAAAAAAAATTTAAATCTAAATATTGCTCTGCTGTATCAAATGGAACAGCAGCATTATATTTATCAATTAAAAGTTTAAAATTAAAAAAGAATTCAAAAATAATCCAATCTCCCAATACATTCTTTTCTTCGGCATACTCAATTATTATGAATGACCTGGTCCCAGACTTTTCTGATATTGAAAATCAAACTTATAACTTAGATCTAAATAAATTAGAGGACAAAATTAAAAAAGATAAAAAAGTCAAAGCTATAATAGCGGTAGATTATGCCGGACATCCTTGTGATTGGGTTTCATTAAAGTTCTTAAAAAAAAAATATAACCTTTATTTAATAAATGATAATTGTCATTCAATGGGGTCAAAAATTAATGATAATACTGGATATGCAGTTAAGTATGCTGATTTAGTAACGCAAAGTTATCATCCTGTTAAAAATTTTACAACAGGTGAGGGTGGCTCAGTTTTGACAAATAATTTTTCTTTGCAAAGTGAAATTGCTAAACTAAGAAATCATGGCATGGAAAGAAGTCCATCTCTAGCTAAAAAGCATGGTAATTGGTTTTATCAAGTTAACAATTACGGATTTAATTTTAGAATAAGTGATATCTTGTGCGCATTAGGAGTAAGTCAAATAAAAAAATTAAGTAAATTTATTATAAAAAGAAATGAAATATCAAAAATATATAACTCCAGTCTATCTACTTATGACTTTGTTCAAGTCCCCAAGGTGTTGAAAAATTATTATCATTCATATCATCTTTATCCTCTATTAATTAATTTTAACAAATTGAAAATTTCCAAGAAGGTTTTTTTTAAAAAGATGCAAAAATCAAACATATTTTTGCAGGTTCATTATATTCCAGTTCACACACAGCCTTTTCTTAAAAAATATGGCTTCAGAAAGGGACAGTATCCAATATCTGAGAGTTTTTACGATCAAGAAGTGTCGTTACCTATACATTATTCTTTAGATAAAAAAAAATAGAATATATTCTATCTAATTTAAAAAAATATCTAAAATAGAAAAAAACCAACAATATAAGGTTATTTTTAAGAATGAATGAAAAAGTAAAAAAATTTTTTAAAAACAAAACAATTCTAATAACCGGTGGTACGGGATCTTTTGGAAAAGCATTTGTTAAGACGCTGTTAGTAAATTTTGAATTAAAAAAGATAATAATATTTAGTAGGGATGAACTTAAACAATCTGAAATGGCAAGTGAGCTTATCTCTTATAAAAATAAGCTTAGATTTTTTATAGGTGATGTGAGAGATTTACCAAGAATTAAGTTGGCTATGAAAAATGTGGATATTGCAGTTCATGCTGCCGCATTAAAACAAGTTCCTGCAGCAGAATATAACCCGTTTGAAGTTATAAAAACAAATATTATTGGTACTCAAAATGTAATAGATGCAATTATTGATTCAGATGTTGTAAGTGCTATAGCACTAAGTACGGATAAAGCAGCTGCACCAATCAACTTATATGGAGCATCTAAATTAGCAGCAGATAAAATCTTTATAGCATCTAATAATTATTCTAAAAAAAAATTTTCTGTCGTTAGATATGGAAATGTTTTTGGATCCAGGGGATCTGTTATACCACTATTTATTGAACAGGCTAAAAAAGGATCTGTCCAAATTACCGATGATAGAATGACTAGATTTACAATTACTCTGCAACAAGGAGTTAATTTTGTTATTGATAAGCTTTCTAAAATGTGGGGAGGTGAATTATTTGTTCCAAAAATATCATCCTATAGAATAAAAGATGTTGCAAAAGCTTTTGCTCCAAAAGCAAAAATTATAAATATTGGACTTAGGGCAGGAGAAAAAATGCATGAAGAAATGATAACCACCTCAGATTCTATTAACACATTAGAATTTAAAGATTATTATGTCATCTTGCCAACTACACAAGATTTTATTAATTGGAACCTAAAAGATTTTATAAAAAAATCTGATTCAAATCCTGGTAAATTTTGTAAAGAAGGTTTTTCCTATAATAGTTATAGCAATCCTAATTATGTGACTATTTCTGAGTTAAAAAAAATGGGTGAAAGTTAACTAAAAAGTTAAAGTTTTATAATTGAAGTTTATAAAAATAAATATAACAAAATATAATAAAATATAATAAAATAATTTATGCTGCCTTTTCCAAAAGTACTAAGAATAGAACCAGCAAGCAAATGTAATTTAGCTTGCATGCATTGCCCTACAGGCACGATAGAAATGGCAAGAGAAGTAATGTCAACAGAAACCATTCAGAAAGTACTTATTGATATTGAAAAAAATAAAGAAAAAATAAAAACTATAGTTTTGTATCATGGGGGAGAGCCATTCTTAAATAAAAATTTTTTTTACATGATAGAAGAAATAAAAAAAATTGATAAAAACTTCTATATAAAGACAGTTTCAAATGGAACAGTATTGAATGAAAAAATCATTCAAAAGATTGTTGATAGCAATATAGATCTTATAGAATTTTCATTAGATGGAGATTCTGCCCAAGATAGTGAAAAGATAAGAAGAAAAAGTAGTACGACTAAGATAGTTAAAAATATAAAAGATCTCCTTAAACTAAAAAAAAATATTTCCAAAAGTAAACCAGATATTAGAATCTGCAGTACTCAATTTTTTAAAGATAAAAAAGCTGTTAAAAAAAATGAGATCCCCAAAACATCAAATTGGATATTAGAATTATTTGAAAATGAGGATGTAACTTTCAAAAATTTTTTTGCGATGCAGTGGCCCGCAATGACTGATAAATCTGATGGATTTGAAAAAGTTACTATAGAAAATGAGGATGATAAAAACTATTGTGACCATGTAATAAACACACTAACTATAAGAGCTAATGGAGAGGTTGTGCCCTGTTGTTACGATCTTACAACTGAATTAAGTATGGGTAATATTACTAATGATAGTTTAGAAGATATATGGAATAATTCAAAATATAATAAATTGAGGAATTCAATTAATTCAAAAAAATATATATCAATATGTAATAATTGTAATGTTGTAAGACCATCAGTTTTTTTAATTCGTAATTCTAAATAATTTTATGCTAAATATTAATTTAAGATAAAGTTTATGAAAAAAAATGTTTTAATTACTGGATGTGCAGGTTTTATAGGATTTCATGTTGCTGATATTTTTTTAAAAAAAAATTATAATGTCATAGGTATTGATAATTTAAACAAATATTATGATCACAGGTTAAAATTAGATAGAGTTAAAATATTAAAAAAACATAAAAGTTTTCAATTTTATAAATTAGACATTACAAATAAAAAAAAATTAAATAAAGTATTTAAAAAAAAGATACATATAGTCATTCATTTGGCGGCACAAGCTGGTGTTAGATACTCATTAATAAATCCCTATGCCTACTTTAGTTCAAATCTTCTGGGATTTGGTAATGTGTTGCATCTATCGAAAGAAAATAAAGTAGATCAATTTATTTTTGCCAGCTCAAGTAGTGTTTATGGAGAAAAAAATAAAACTCCTTTTAATGAAAAAAAAACTGATTCAGACAACCCCATTCAAGCCTATGCTGCAACCAAAAGATCAAACGAAATTCTAGCTCAATCCTACTTTAATCTATTTAATTTTAAAATAGTTGGGTTGAGATTTTTTACAGTTTATGGGGAGCATGGACGTCCAGACATGGCAATATTCAAATTTACGAAAAATATATTACTTGGAAAAAAAATAGAAGTCTTTAATTATGGCAATCATTTTAGAGATTTTACCCACGTTAGTGACATTAAGGATGCCATTATTAAGATAGTAAAAAAAGGTGATAAAATAAAAAAACCTTACTATAAAATTCTTAATTTAGGAGCTGGAAAACCAGCTAAATTAAAAAAAATTATTCTATTATTAGAAAAATTTTTAAAGAGAAAAGCTAAGATAGTTTTTATTAAAAAACAAGTTGGTGATGTAAAAGGAACTTATGCTGATATTTCAGAAATAAGAAAATTTATAGATTTTAAGCCAAAAATTAAAATTGAGCAGGGATTAAAAAAATTTGTGATGTGGTATACTAAAAAATATTATAGTAATAAAAAATAATGATTAATAAACCAAAAATTATAGCTGAGATAGGATGGAATCATCTAGGAGATATTAAGCTCGCTGAAAAATTTATAGAAAGTGCGGCTAAATCTGGTGCAGATTTCTGTAAGTTTCAAACCTGGTCACCAAAATATTTAAAACCAGGAAAGTGGGATTTTGATGGAAGAAGAAAAATTTATGAAAAAGCAACATTATCTTATGATGATCATATAAAACTGAAAAAAATTTGTATCAAAAACAAAGTTAAATTTATAACCTCTATATTCAATTTAAATGATTTAGACTTTTTATCAAAATTAGAAAAACGATTCATAAAAATTCCTAGTCATGAAGTTTACAACCTGAGCCTTATAGAAAAATGTTTAAAGAAATTTGATAAAGTCTTCATTTCTGTAGGAGCAGCTAAATGGAGCGAAATAGTGAATATTACAAAGCTAAAGAATTTTAAATCTAAAGCTGTCTTGATGCATTGTGTTTCTTCTTATCCATGTCATTTTGAAAATTTAAATTTTCCAAAATTAGAAAAGTTAAAAAAGTTTACAAAAAATATAGGTTATAGTGGTCATCATAGTACAATTGATGATGCTATTTTAGCTATTAGTAAAGGTGCCAGTATTGTAGAAAAACACTTTACTATAAACCCCAAACTAAAAGGTCGTGATAATAAATTTGCAATAACTCCAATAATGCTAACAAGATTAGTAGATTATAGAGACAATTTTTATAACATGATGAAACCAAAGGGCCTAAATGTTCAAGCGTGCGAAATGGATATATTTAAAAATTATAGAGGTAGGTGGTCAAAATAAAAAATGAGTAAAAATGACAATATAACAATAATTATAAGAAATAAAAATGAAGCTAGGTGGATTGGGCATGCAATACAATCTGCAATAGACCATTTTACTAGACCTGAAATACTTGTAATTGATAACAATTCTACAGATGAGTCATTAAGTATAGTAAAGCATTTTATTCATGATCCTTTGCTAAATGTTAATACTTTACGTTATACGGATATTAAAATAATTCAAATAGAGAACTATACGCCAGGTTCTGCAATTAACCTTGGAGTAAAAAAAGCAACAAATGATTACATATTAATTTTATCTGCACACTGTGTTTTAAAAAAAATAAATTTTGATGACTTAAAGAATAAATCTAAAGATTATGTCGGAATTTTTGGAAATCAGAATCCAATTTGGAATGGAAAAAAAATTAACAAAAGATACATTTGGAGCCATTTTGTTGAAACAGAGGAAGAAAATATGTTTTCAAAAATGGAAGATAGATATTTTTTTCATAATGCTGTTTCTTTTTTTAGAAAAGAAAACCTTCTAGAACACCCATTTTATGAAACACTTTTGGGTAAAGAAGATCGTTATTGGGTAGGTGAAAGAGTGAAAGAAGGAAAAAAATCACTTTATGACCCAAAATTAGAAGTCGAGCACCATTACACAACTGATGGAAATACCTGGAAGGGTATAGCTTAATTTTCAAATAACATTTATGAATATTGGTTATTTAGAGGAATTTGAAGAGCTAGCAGGATATGATGAAGTTTATATTTCTGACAATGTTGAAAATTTAAATTTTATATCTAATAATAAAAGAACATTATTATTAATTTATCCAAATATTAAAAAAGTTTCAAAAAACAATTTTAAAAATGTACATATTAAAAATTTAGCTTTATCAATCTTTAATAAAAACTACTCTTTTAGATGGAAATCTCATTCAGACTCAATAAAATTTGTTGAAGATAACTTTAAATCTATAGAATTTATAAATCCATTAGTAAGAAAGGTTATCAAAAAAATAATATTAGACGAAAAGAATGATCTATTAATTAAGAATTATTTATGTGGTATCTTTGAAATGTATTTCTTTTATAAAAATATTAATTTAGTTTTTAAAAAATATAACAATAAAGTATTTAACTTACTTTCAAATGAAGAAATAAAAATTACACATCTCTATCTCAAGAATAATTTTAAAAAATATTACGCTAAAGATATTTTTATTTTTAACAAGGTAAAATATAATTATTTAAAAAAATATTATAAATTCTTACAACTAATGTTGTACCCATTTTTTTCTATCACTAGAGTCAAAGGTTTTTCTAATAATAAGAATATTAAAATAAAAAATTGTATTAGACAGTATATGTCAGGCCCTGGAGTCCACAAATATCCCTCATTATCTGATGATTGGATTATCGATGGAGAAACATTCAGTAAAAAAAATACAGCTTTTATTTTGGAAGACAAATTAACTATTGATCAATTAAATGGTTTGAGAAAAAAAAATTATAATTTTGTTAATGCTAATATTCATTATCCAATACATTATCTAAATTTAAAGAACTTAATTAATATCATTTTCAAATATATTCCATTGTTTTTTTTTAATTCATTATTATTTTTATTTCTTAATGTTTCTAATAGGGAACTAATTTTTACATTTTTAGTGAATTCTTTAATATGGGAAAATTTTACAATAACTTTTAGAAATCAAAAATATATTACAAAACATAACTTTGGACTAACACATTTTGTAAGAAATTATTTTTTAAACAACACAGAGTCTAAAGTTTTTTTATATAAGCATAGTTTTTCAGAAAATGTTTTTTCAAGAAACTATAAATTGTATTGTCATTCAATTTTCACATATAACTGTCATGATTATGAATTTCACATGTCAAAAATTGGTGAACAAATGTCAGTCTCCAACAAATCTGCAGCAAAAAAATTTTATATAAGTGGACCAGTTTGGGGTAGTTCATTATTTGATACAAAAAATAATAAAAATATCAAAAAAAAAGACAATGTATTAGCCTTAACATCAACTTTTTCAGCACACGGAGTTAATGGTTACAATGAGCATTTTTTATTTTTTCAATATCTTGGTGATTTATTAAGGTTAAATAAAAAGTTAAAAATTATATTAAAATTAAAATCTGATATTGCCCGATATTATCAATATCCTGATTATAAAAATATTCTTAAAAAACTAGAAAGTTCTAAAAGACTTTTTATAGTCAAAAAAAATATTATGGCTAGGAAACTAATTAATGAAACCGAGATGACTATTTCAATGCCTTTCACTACGCCTTGCTTTGAAGCACTTTATTTAAAAAAGAAATCTTTTTTTATTGATATCTCTGGTAATTATTCTAAATCTTTAATTAGCGTTAAAACAAATAACTTTATTTCATGCAATTATAAAGAATCTATTAAGTTATTTGATTTTTACCATAGTAACAGTGATCGAAATATTAAAAATACTATAGTCAATAATTCTAATTATGTGTTTGGTAAAACTATGAATCATGACCCAGTAAATTATATAAAGAAAAAAATATATGAAACTACATAATATAGATAATCCTGTTTTCAAAGACCTTCTAAACTTAAACTTAATTGACAAAAATAATTTAAAATTGTTTTTAAATAAAACAAGAGATTCCAATATTAAATCTTATATAGATTCAAACTCCAAAATAATTTTTCTTGAGAAGTATGATAGGAATAAAAATTACTATATTAAAAAAAAAACTAATAGAGAGTTTTCTTTAAAAAAATCTGTATCTACTTTAAAATTCAAAGATAAAAAAATATTAACAAAGAATCTAGATGATGACCACAGAAGGTTTATTCAATTTAAAAGATTAATAAAAAATAAATCTATTTTAGATTTTGGATGTGGTAAGGGAAGATTTATTAAAATGTGTCAAAATATTTCTAAACAAAGTTATGCTTTAGAAGTTAACAACGATTATGTTAAAGAACTAAAAAAGGATTTAATTGTCAAAAAAAAATTAAAGGATTTTAATAATACTAAATTTGACATAATAACAATGTTTCATGTCTTAGAACATTTACCAAATCAAATAGAGGTGATAAGGTCACTTCTACAGAAACTAAAAACAAATGGAAAATTAATTATAGAAGTTCCATCTGCTCATGATTTTTTATTTAAAGTGAAGGGGTTAAAATCATTTAAAAATTTTACTATGTGGAGCGAGCATTTAATTCTTCATACATCAGAATCTCTAAAAAAGTTTAGTTTAAATGCTGGTGCAAAAAATATAAAAATTAAATATTTTCAAAGATATAACTTTTCAAATCATTATGGATGGATAGTAGATAATCTACCGGGTGGCCATGATAAACATAACTTTCCAAGCATAATAAACACAGAATATCAGAGACACTTAGAAGCAAAAAAAGAATCAGATACATTGATAGCAGTATTGCAAAAATGAATAATAAAATAAAAATATTAGCAATTATATTAGCTAGAGGTGGATCTAGAGGAGTTAAAAAGAAAAATATAAGGAAATTGAACGGTAAACCCCTAATTTATTACACTATCAATGAAGTAAAAAAATCTAAAATTTTTAAAAATATCATTGTTTCCACTGAAAGTAGCGAAATCGCTAAAGTTGCTAAATCTTATGGGGCGGAAGTACCCTTCTTAAGACCAAAAAAATTTGCTACCGATCGTGCAAAAGCCATAGATGCTATATATTTTACTTTCAAAGAGGCTGAAAAACTATTTAACATTAAATATGATTACATTATAGAAGTCATGTGTACTAATCCCTTTAAGACCTCTAAAGATATTAGAAATGTTGCAAAGATACAGATTAAAACTAAAGCAGATTCTGTAATTGCGGTTACTAAATTAGAAGACCATCACCCTATTAGAATAAAAAAAGTTATTAAAGGAAAAATAGTTAATTTTTGTTTTAACGAGATAACAGAATCTAGAAGACAGGATTTAAAACCAGATGCATATATTAGGTGTGGATCTATTTACTCAATGAAAAGAGAAATGTTAGAAAAAAAAATAAGATATGGAACAAAAAATAGTAGAGCGTATATAATGCCAAATGATAGAGTGGTAAATATTGATACTAAAAGAGATTTTGAATTTGCTGAATATTTAATGAAAAAAAATGAAAAAAAAATATAGAATATTAGTCACACCTTCTTCATTTGATTTAGATTTTATTAAACCTAAATTGTCTAAAAATAATTATGTTTTTGTCTTTAGAAAAGGTCCAATAAATGATAAAAAGATATTAATTAGTTATCTTAAAAATTGTCATGGAGTTATATTAGGATCAGAAATTTTAGACAAAGAAATACTCACGCAAGCTAAAGAATTGAAATGTATTGTAAGATTTGGTACATCAACTGAGAATGTAGATACAGAATTTTGTAAATTGAAAAAAATAAAAGTTTTCAAATTGCCTAAAAACCTTAATACTAAATCTACTGCAAAACATGCATTTGCTATGATTTTATCATTAACTAATAATCTATATAACAAAGCTATCTTAACTAAAAATAATAATTGGAATAGAGAGCTTAACTTTGATCCTGTAAATTCTAAAATTGGAATCATTGGAATGGGTAAAATAGGTAAGGCTGTCTCAAGCTTATTAATCAAATTTGGATTTAATGTTTATTATTTCTCAAGAAGAAAAATAAAAATAAATAATAAAAAAATAAAGTATATAAACTCCTTAAATAAATTAATTTCAAAGTGCAATTTATTTAGTATTCACTTAAGCTTAAACAAGGATACACAAAATTTCTTTGATAAAAAAATATTTAAAAAAATGAAAAATAAATTAATTGTAAATACATCTCGTGGTAATTTAATTAATGAAAATGATTTATATTTTTTTTTAAAAACAAATTACATGAAGGGTGCAGCACTTGATGTTTATAGAAATGAACCCTCAGATGGTATTTCGCTAAAATTAAGACAGCTAAAAAATGTTATTTCAACACCACATACTGCGTTTTATGACAAATATACCATTATAAGAATGTGTGATATTTCTATAAAAAAAATGCTAGATACTATAAAATAAATTTTTTTACTTATTACGTTAATCAACTACCTTGATAAAGAGGAATTATGAAAAAGATATATGGAATAACCTTATGCTAGCTATTTGTTCAAGAAGCGTTTCTCGAAGTGAAAATGCAAAGCGATTATTAAAAAAAAAATTTAAAAATATTAAACTGAATAATTCTAAAAATAATTTGAAGGGTATTAAATTAGTAAATTTTATAAAAAAATCAGAAGTAATAATTGTTGGTGTTGAAAAAATTGATAAAGAGCTATTAGACAAATGTCCAAATTTAAAATTAATAGGTAAATATGGCGTTGGAACAAATAATATTGACTTTGTGGAGCTTGAAAAAAGAAAAATAAAAATATTGCTTCAACCAGGAATTAATAAAAGAGCTGTTTCAGAGTTAACACTCTCATTGATTATACTCGGCTTAAGAAATGTATATCAATTCATTAATGATGTTAAAAAATTTAAATGGCCCTTTTTATTTGGTGAACAATTAAGTAGTAAAAAAGTTGGAATAATTGGTTGTGGCAGCATAGGTAGAGACTTAATTAAACTACTCAAACCATTAGAATGTGAAATATTTACACATGATATAAAGCCTGATAAAAAATATTTAAAAGAAAATAATGTAAAAAATTATACCTTGAATTATGTCCTTAAAAATTCAGATATTATAACATTACACATCCCATATAACGAAAAAAATAAATTTCTCATTTCAAAAAACCAGATTTCACTATTAAAAAGAAATGTCATTTTGATAAATACTTCTCGTGGTGGAATTGTTAATGAGAAGCTGCTTTACAAATTTTTAAAAAATAACAAGAAAGCTCTAGGAATATTTGATGTAATGGAAAAAGAACCTCCAAATAAAAATAACCTCATTGGGCTCAAAAATTTTTTATTAACACCTCATATAGCTGGTTCCACACATGAAGCTATAAACAAAGGAAGCATTGATTGTGTAAAAAAAATACTAAACGAATATAATTAATTATACAAAAAATAAAATTCTAAAATATGAAGCCAAAATTATTAATATGCACTCCAATCAAAAATATTAAAGACTTGTATGAAAAATTAAATAAATTTTTTATAATAACTTACAAACCTACTGTCAGTGAAAATCAATTAAAAAATCTAAATCAATTTGATTATATTTTTACTAACCCAAATATGTCAAAAATAAAGTTTGACAAAAACTTTTTAATTAAATGTGATAGATTGAAAGCGATATGTACAGCCTCCACAGGTACAAATCATATCGATTTACAATATTTAAAAGATAATAGGATTAAACTTATTTATTTAAGAAATAATAAGAAAGTAATAAATAAAATATCATCCACTGCAGAACATGCATTTGCTCTTATGATGAACACTGTTAGGCATATTAACACATCAGCAATGTCAGTAAGGAAAAAACAGTGGGAATATCTGCCATATGTAGGTAGGCAAATGAATTTTCTGACTGTTGGTGTGATAGGCTATGGAAGATTGGGTAAAATGTTCGTTAAGTTATTAAAAGGGTTTGATCCTAAAATTTTGATCTATGAAAAAAAATTTAAAATTAGTGATCATAATAAAAAATATCAAACAGGATTAAATGAATTACTAAAAAAATCAGATATAATAGCCCTACACATACATGCTGATAAAGAAAATATAAATTTTATAGATAATAAAAAATTGAGGATAGTCAAAAAAAATTTAATAATTATTAATACATCAAGAGGTGAAGTTGTTAACGAAGGTGATATAATAAATTTTTTAAAAAATAATAAATCGGCAAAATATTCAACTGATGTAGTTAAAAATGAAATAAAAGGTAAGTGGAAAAGTAAAATTTTGAAAGAATTCTTAAAAGGTAATAAAAATATACTTATAACTCCACATATAGGAGGCATGACAGACGATGCTCAGTTTTTAGCATATCATGCTGTAGCAAATGATTTAATAAAAATGATTTAAAAATATAATATTAAAAAAAATTAAAAAATGAGTTATGAGACTGAAAATTTTAATAAATTACAATTTCTATATTTAAGTAATCACGGTTCAACAGGTAACACTTTTTTCTTAAGTTTGCTGGACGGCCATGAGCAAATTTTAAATTTTCCGGGATATGTGGATTTAAATTTTGTATTCATAAAAAAAAAAAATTTTAAGGATTACTTGGATGCATTTATAATCAGTAACCCATTTTTTTTTGATACAACGAAAATGAAAGATAATTCTAAAAACCATCAAGGTCTTTTTTTTTTAGGTGAAAATTGTGATGAGGGAATAAAAATTGATAGAAATTTATTTACTAAATTTTATTTAGAATTTTTTGAAAATTTATCTTTTTCAGAAAAAAATATTATTTTAGGTTTATATTACGCTTATGCAAAATCTATCAATAAAGAAATTAATAGAGTAAAATATTTAATTATTTATGCATACGAACATCATAACACTATAAGGTTTATAAATAGGATCGGTAATGGTGATGTTATTGTTTTGTCTAGAAACTTATTTAATAATTATATTTCTTTCGAAAAAAGATTAAAAACAAAGTTAGATTTAAGAAATCAAGATCCTATTGAAGTATTAGATGAGAGTATGAATTATTTATATAATACATCAAAAAATGTTACACCGCTAATACGGGGTAGAGCTAACTTTAGTATACTAAGAATAGAGGATCTTCATAATGAGCCAGAAAAACTTATGAAAAAATTTTGTTTACTAATTAACATACATTATAATATTTCATTAATAGAAAGCAGCTTTGATGGTAAGAAATATAATGGACATAGTTGGGACCATAATCAAAAAAAAATGAAAAAATTTCATGGTTTTAATAAAAATTATCATAATGTAAACCATATGAATAGGTTAAGCGATATAGAGAAAATTCAAATTTTATTTATAGGCTATTTTTATTTAATTTCTCTCAACTATGTAAATAAAAAAGATACCAAGTACTTTTTGATAAGAAAAATTTTCTATATTTTTTACCGAAATAAATATGAAGCTAAAATCTTAAAAAAAGACAAAAACTTATTTAATTTTACCAAATTAAGGTTAAAATTTATTATAACTTTCTTATATCAGTTTAAAAATGTAAAAAAAATTGAAAAATCAATTCTTAAAATTTAGAGAATATTGATTTTAATGGTCTTTTTTTTAAACAAAAGATAATTCCAAAATAAACAAATTCTTTTTAAATAATAAAAAATAAGAACAACAGACTGAAAAAATTTAAATTTTTTTATTAGATTTACGAAGAGCATACTCTCTATTTTTAATGGGAGCATTATGTATAAAATACTATATTTGAAATAATTTATTTTTTTATAATTTAATTTTATCATCTCTTTGTTTAATATTTTTTGAAGAAAATAAAAATCTTTATTATAAAAATTATCTTTATTAAAAATAATTTTAAAATCATTATTAAAGGGTGTTTTTTTCATTTTTGAAAGATTATCTCCCCACCATAACTTCCCCATAAAAGTAGATTGTAATAAAGTATTTCTGAATCTTATAGCTAAAATATTAGAAATTTTTTGTAAAACTTTTATTGAATCTAGGTGCAACTTTTCAAGCTTAATTAAATGGACTTTATGATTAGTTTTTATGAAAAAGGGCTCATTTATAATTCTTGAAAGATAAAAGTATAAAGTCTTTGGCGTAAATTTATTTCCGTTTTTATTTCTGAAAAAAGCTTGAATACCAGAATTAAGAATAGATATTGGATGACGATATGTATAAAAAATTTCACAAGGAAATTTATTAAATTCAATCATTTTATTCACATGATGCACGTGAATAAAAATATTCTTAATTTTATTTTTTTTTTTGCCCGTAGAAATCAAGTGATAAGCTAAATGTAAATTTTTAACTATTATCTCAAAATTATCATTAACTTTACTTATATTTAAAAATTCTTTTAGGAAACTTTTTTTATTAACAATAAAATGTTGATTTCTATTTTCCCCAAGTTTATGATGATTTTCTGTAGTATTTTTTTTCGAATTAAATAAAAAATTATTATCATTTATAAAAAAACTTACAAAGCTCTCAAGTGTTTTCATCTGAAAGTAATATTTTCTCAGTCTTTTTAGATTTAATATTCCGGGTAAGGAAACAATTTCATCATGATTATCCAACAGACTATGAAAAAAATCAGATCCCGATCTACCGTTTGTTACTAATAGAAAAAATTTCACTTATTTAAATGTTGTTATAAAAAATATGTTCAATATATACAAGCATAGATGAAAACAAAACTAAATAAAAATTTTGCTATTTGGATCACAGGATTACCTGGCTCTGGAAAAACTTCAATTGGAAAACTTTTTTATACTAAGTTTAAGAATAATTATGGCCCAACTCTCTTCTTCAATGGTGATGATATCAGAAATATTTTCAAAATAAAAAAATTTGATTTAAATTCTCGAAAAATCATAGCAAAACAGTATAGCATGTTTATTCGATTTATAGTTAAGCAGAATGTTAACATAATTTTTACGTGTGTTGCAATGTTTGATGAGGTCAGAAAATTTAATAGAATAAATATTCCTAATTATGTTGAAATCTTTATAGATACAAAGATTAATAAAATTATAACTGAGAAAAAAAAAAGATTATATTTCAAGCAACGAAAAAATATGATTGGAATTGATTTGAAGGCAGAATTGCCAAAAAAACCAGATATTAAAATTAAAAATGATT
>MDTF01018089.1_pt1 | contig 18878 bp, 20 predicted proteins | sample 811191 | NCBI WGS metagenome assembly MDTF01 (sample SAMN05326649, study PRJNA326480) | marine metagenome | isolation source: seawater | place: Southern Ocean | collected 2011 | reverse complement strand
TTACTCCTTTTTTAATATTTTTTTTATTCACAAAGTTACTAACAAATATATTTCCAAAATTATGAATTTGTTCAAGCTTAGGATTGTGACACAACCTGCATTTTTTGATTTTAAATGTTTTAGGAATTTTCATATAATATTATTCAATTAATATTTATCTTATTATATTAATATTTTAAAGCTTTGTTAGGACATATTTTAACAGGATTACAATCATTATAACCATGCTTAACAACATTAAAATAATGCTCAGTTGGATTTATAAATGAAGTTTTTTTAGTCATGGTGTATGTCTTTATTTTTTATATTTATAAAAGGTATATTTTTTATATTACAAAATATGATAATATTAAATTAATTTAATGTTTAATTTTAGTTTTTTTTAAAAAAAGCTTTATTACATTAAATAAAGTTCTAAAAATTTCAATTTTTGGTATTTTTGATTGGCCATGTTTTCTGTTTTTAAAATGAATTGGAAACTCTAATATTTTAAATCCAAGCGTATTAATGAGAAATATAGTTTCCATAAAAAAACTGTAGCCGTTAGACTTAACTGCATTAAAATGAAAATTACCAAGTTTTTTAATATTAAATCCTCTATATGAGGAGGTATATTCAGTATTCTTTAAATTCAATATGAACTTAATAAACCTATTTCCAACTATACTCAGAAAAAGTCTTAAAGGTGGCATTTCACTTATTCCACCCTTCATATATCTAGAACCAATCACAAAATCATAATTATCTAAGAGATCTAATATTTTAGATATTTCAGATGGATCATGAGATAAATCTGCATCCATCGTAATAAATTTTTCGTATTTATTTTGTAAAGCATATTCATATCCAAAGATATGAGCAGTATTCAAACCAAGTTTACTCTCTCTTTTTTTAAGAACTATATTTTTGTTTATTAATGAAAGTTTTTCAACTATTTTGTATGTTTCGTCTGGACTATTATCGTCCACAATCAACATATCTACATCATTATAATTAGTAAAAATTTGTGTTATTAATTCTGAAATATTTTCTGCTTCATTATATGTTGCGGTAAAAATTAAAACCTTATTCATTGTGCCAACTTATATAAGATGATAAAAATATTACACCTATTAAATCTAAATATTAGAGCCAAATAATGAAAAATTTAAACTGTTTGAATTTGCTACATTTATCTACAATATAACATCAAAATGTTAAAAAAAAAAAATTGCATTTATTATTGGTGTGACAGGTCAAGATGGAAGTTACTTAAGTGCTTTTTTAATTAAAAAGAAGTATCAAGTTTTTGGTTTTACGAGAAATTTAGATAAAAAGAATTTAGTAAAATTATCAAAAATACGAGTACTTAATAAAATTAAATTAATAAAATACAGTGATAGTAATCCAATAATTATTTTAAAGAAAATAAAACAACTCAAACCCAGAGAAATTTACTATTTTGCAGGACAATCATCAGTTGGTAAATCATTTGAATATCCAGTCGAAGCTTATTCGAGCAATGTTAATTTATTATTTCAAATTTTAGATTTTTGCAAAATTCATGCTAAAAAAATAAATATTTATAACTCTTGTTCAACAGACTGTTTTGGTGATAACAAAAAAATTTTCTGTGATGAGGAAACTGAATTTAATCCTAAAAGCCCATATGCACAATCAAAAGCTTTTAGTTTTTGGTTAGTGAAATATTATCGTGATCAATTTAAGCTAAAAAGTTGTAATGGCATATTATCAAACCATGAGTCTCCATTAAGAGATGATAGTTTTGTTTTAAAAAAAATTATCAATTTTGCTATTAATCCAAAAAACTATAATAAAAATTTATTACTTGGTAATACGTCAATTTTTAGAGATTGGGGCTGGGCACCTGAATATATTGAAGCTATCTATAAAATAAACAATGCAAAAGTTAAAAAAGACTATGTTGTTGGAACAGGAAGAATATCATCTTTAGAAGAAATTATTAAAAAAATATTTAAGAATTTTGATATTGATAAAAAATTTATTTTAAAAAATAATCAAAAACTATTAAGATCTGAGGAAATTAAGAAAATAGGTTGTAAAATTGACAAAATTAAAAATGATTTAAATTGGAAACCTAAAATTTCAATTAACCAAATGATTCAAAAATTAATAAAAAATGAATTATATTAAAATATTTATAGAATTTATAGTTGGTACAATAAAATCTCAGAGTATTTGTAGAATATATCAATTGAATAATTTTAAAAAAATTTTCTTTAAAGGTAAGGCACTAGAGTTTGGAGAAGATGAGCTAAAGAGATCTTTTCTGCAATTTTCTAATTTAAAAAAAAAAGATATTTTTTTTAGTAATAACTTTAACTCAAAAAAAAATAATTATATTAGAATTAACCTAGAAAAAAGAAATAAAACAAAAAAAATTTTTAGTAATATTGTAATATTAAATGTGTTGGAACATGTATACGACACAAATAATGCAATTTTAGAAATTAGAAAACTATTAAAAAAAAATGGTAATTTAATTATATCTACACCATTTTTGTACAGGTATCACGGTGCACCTGACGACTACAACAGATACACCATGTCATATTTAGAAAAAATCTTAAAATTAAATAAATTTAAATTAATAAAAAAAATAAATTGTGGAACTGGACCTTTTTTAGCAGGTTACTCTTTAATATTTGACTATATTAAAAGGATTCCAATACTACCAGTACCAATTTTAATCCTCTCTTTGATGCTGGATAAATTATTATCACTATTCCAAAAAACTAAAATGAGCTCTTTGTATCCAATATGTATTTTTATAATTGCTAAAAAAATTCACTAGTTATTTATTAATTGTGAAAATTAGTTACATGGCATATATAATGAAATTAAAGATCATGCATTTAATTTCATATATCAAAACTTATTTTTTTTTATACTTTAACTTAATAATTATTAATTTATATTTAATGTTTGTGCTTAATTAATGAAAACAAAAAAAAAAGTTAAAATTTTTTTTTTTTAATCCATATCCTGCCATAGGTGGTGTAGACACAGTAATTAAAAAATTTATTAATAGTTTGGATTTGAAGCATTATGAGATTGAATATCTTACCTTAAAAAAATGTTCATCTAAATTTAATAAAAGTATCATCTACACTAATTTAAAAAGAAGTTCAGTTCTTTTAAGTTATTTTCAAATAATCAAGATAATATCTAATGATAAAAATAAAAATAAAATATTTTTTTCATTACAATATTTTACTAACATTTGGACAGTTCTATTTCTAAATAAAATTAAAAATACAAAAATTTTTTTGTATGAAGTAAACCATTTAGATGAATTAAATAATTATAAAAATTTAATTGAATATATAAAAAAAAATATAATTAAATTACTCATCAAAATTCTTTATCATAAAGCAGATTTAATCGCTGGAAATAGCAAAGAATTAAGTAAGGATTTGTCTAAATATACAAAAAAAAAAGTATACACTTTATATAATCCTTGTTTTTATGGTTTTAAAAAAAAAACTAATATCTATAATATCCATAATATCCGTAGAAAAATTAATATACTAAATATAGCCAGATTAGACTTTCAAAAAGATCATTACACTTTATTAAAAGCTATAAGTTTAACTAATATTAAAACTAAAATAAAACTAGTTTTAGTGGGTAATGGAGAAAATTTTGATAAAATTAGTAATTTTGCTATTAGGAATAAAATTAATTTAAAAATTTATAAAAATGAAAAAAAATTGAATCGATTTTATTCAAATGCAGATTTATATATATCAACTTCATTGTATGAGGGTCTACCAACCACCATGGTTGAGGCAGCTAGTTACAATTTACCTATCATTTCATCAAATTTTAGAAGTGGCTGTAAGGAAATTTTAAACAATGGAAAAAATGGTTATATATTCAAAGTTAAAGATTATACTCAATTAGCTAATTTGATTGAAAAATTTTTTTATAACAACAAAAGTTTTATTAAAAAAACAAAAAATTTTAGATATTCCTTAGAAAAATTTTCATATGAAAAAAATATTCATATATTTAAAAAATTGTTGCATAAATTAATTTAGAAGTTTTTCAAGACATTTGTAATGAGAAAAAGTAGTAAATTCCTTAGAAAATTTTTGAGCCTTAATTATTTTTAAACCACAATTTATATCTTTTTCAGAAGCCAAAATTTTATTTACAAAATCAACTTCATTTTTTGGCTCAAAAAAATAACACATATCTCCATTTTTCTTCATTTCAATAGGGCCATTTTTTACCAAAGATGTAATAATTTTTTTTTTGAGATAAGCCGCTTCAATAAGTGTAAAACCAGGATCTTCATAATCTGCAACTGAAATTAGTGCTAAACAATTTTCTATATATCTATATGCATTTTTTTTAAAACCAACTAAAAAAATATTATTTTCCATTTTATAATTTATAATCATTTCTTGTAATCTAGTTTGATTTTCACCATCTCCCACTATAACTAATTTTTTACTTTTAAATTTTTGATAATTTTCTGAAAAGACTTTTATCAAAAAACCTAAATTTTTTTGATTAGTTAACCTGCCTATTGAAAGATAATAATCTTTATTTAAATAGTTCTCATCTAACTCTATTCTTTTTTTTATAGTTATTTCATTACAATTTATAACAGGGTCTCTAAGTAAATGAATTTTTTTTCTATTAAATATTTTAAGGTCAATTAAGTTTTCAGCTGTTAATTGTGTTGGTGTGGTGATTAAAAAAAGATACTTAGAAAACTTTCTCCATATGAATCTACGAAAAAAATTCATTTTGGGTAGGCCAGATATTCTTAGTATTATTTTTGTATCTTTTGATATTAGTGGACTAAGTATTATTGGTAAAAGTGTTAAAAGATGTATTATTAGAAAATCTGGTTTATTTTTTTTAATATGGAAAAGTAGTGGAAAAAAATTTAGTACAAAAATCATTATAAACGATAATCTACTTTGTATAAGACCTGTTTTTGGTAAATATTTATAAAAGTTAAATGGAAGTAGGTTTTTAATTTTAATATTAAGATCGTTACTTTGTAGATAGCTCCATTCACCACAACTATTTAAAATAGATATATCTTTATCTTTGTTAAAATTTATTTTTGAATATTTTTTTAAGGAGGATGCTGAATTTTTAACAGAATTAATTGTGGCAACGTTACTCAAAAATGGGCACCAGTAATAAATTTGCATATTAAATGATATAGTTTTACAATATTAAAATTTATTATCTATTATATTTTATGAAATTCAAAGTCAGTTTTAACCCTAAAATAACAATTATTACAGTAACCAAAAATAGTGAAAAATTTATAGAGAGAAATATCTTAAGCGTCATTAATCAATCATATAAAAATTATGAACATATTATAATAGATGGGAATTCTTCAGATAAAACAATGCAAATAATCAACAAATATAAAGGTAAACTTGCAAAAGTTATTTCTGAGGATGATAAGGGATTGTATGAGGCAATGAACAAAGGAATTATAAATGCAACAGGTGAAATAATAGGGATATTAAATTCTGATGATTATTTTTATGAAAATGCACTTCAAATCGTCAAAGATAATTTCAAAGCTAACAAAAATATTGATTTCTTATTTGGTTCAGTGCATAAATATACTCATAGATATGGCTACTATCCATGGAGAATACATTTTACATTTAATTTTTATCCAGCTCATTCCGTTGGATTTTTTATCAAAAGAAGAGCACAATTAAAAGTTGGGCTATATAACACAAAATACAAATATTCTGCTGATTATGATTTATTCTATAGGATGATTGTCGAATTAAAAATGAGAGGTATTGCAACAAAAAAAAATGATATATTAGGTAGATTTTCACTGGGAGGGCTATCTACGAGAATTAAATATATTGATTATTTAAATGAAAATACTTTAATAAGATTAGATAATGGACAAAATAAAATCTTAGTAAAAATAATCTATTTTTTTAGATATATAAAAAGAATAAAACTAATTTTAAAAGAGAAATAGATATTATGAACTATTTGGTAACTGGATGTGCAGGTTTTATAGGCTACCATGTGGTAGAATCAATATTAAAAAATAACAAACATTCAAATGTTATTGGTTTAGATAATATAAATGATTATTATTCAATAAAATTCAAAAAAGAGCGAATTAAAAAATTAAAAAAAAATAAAAAATTTAAATTTTACAAGATAAATTTAAGTCAAAAAAAAGATATTATAAAAATATTCAAAAAATTTAAAATTCATAGTGTTATTCATTTGGCAGCTCAAGCTGGAGTGAGATACTCAGTAATTAACCCGTTATCTTATTTTGAAAGTAACATTCTTGGATTTCAAAATATTATCGATTTAAGCAAAAAGTATAAGGTAAAAAAGTTTATTTTTGCATCATCTAGTTCGGTCTATGGAGATAAAAAAAATTATCCATTAAGCGAAAAAGAAAAGATTTATCCTAAAAATATCTATTCTGCATCAAAGAAATTAAATGAAGATATTGCAATGGACGTTTCAAATATTTCAAAAATGAAGATAATAGGATTAAGGTTTTTTACAATTTATGGAAAATGGGGAAGACCTGATATGTTTATATTTTCTTTTCTTAAAGCAGTTAAGGAAAAAAAAATATATTATTTAAATAATCATGGAAATCATGTTAGGGATTTTACTCATATTGATGACGTTATAGTTATAATTAATAAACTTATTGGAAAAAAAATTATCAAAAATTTTCAAATATTCAATATATGTTCAAATGATCCAATTAAGATGAATGTTTTAATTTCAAAAATGCAAAAATATATTAAAAATAAAGTTATCATCAAAAAAGTTGGTCATAATAAAGTTGAAGTTTTTAAAACACATGGAGATAATTCAAAGATAAAAAAATATTTAAATATAAAAAAATTTAAAAATATTATTAATGAATTAAAAAAAATTATTGATTGGTATGAAAAAGAAAAAATTTGGAAAATTACAAATTAATAATTTTAAAACTTCATCAAGTTACTAATGGTATCAAAATATTTTTTTAAATTTAAATTATAATCAAATCTGTCGAGTCTTTTATGAGCAAATTTTATTTTATTTTTATTTTTTTTATTATTTGAGACAAAATTTAGTATTTTACTTGATAAATCTTTATAGTCTGAGGTTTTAAATAGCAATCCACCCTTACCCATATCCAAAATTTCTGATGGTCCTGTTGGGCAATTAGTTGATATCACAAAACAGTTTAATGTAATCGCCTCTAAAAGCACGTTAGGTAGTCCTTCAAAAAGAGAAGAAAGTACAAAAATATCAGCAGATTTAATATATGGAAATGGATTTTTTGTGTGATTTTTTATTTTGACAATTTTATCTAAATTATTCATTTTAATGTATTCGGCCAGTTTATTTTTTTTATTTCCCTCTCCAATAATTAGCAAGCTAACTCTGACTTTATGTTTTATATAATTTATTGCTTTTAAAATAGTGATTTGATCTTTTTGATCAACCAATCTTCCAACATTAATAATTTTTAAGCTACTTTTTCTTGATGAAGATTCTTTAATTTTTTTTTTAGACAATTCTTTAATCTGTTTATAGTTTAATGGATTATAAATACATTCAGATTTTATATTTAGTTTTTTCTTTAATTCATTTTTAAATTTAAAACTATTTACAATAATCCTATCAGCTTGCTTTAATGTATGTGTAAAAATAAATTGCTTAAGTGGATTTTGAGACCAGCCTGATGGAGAGGAATTAGGTCTTATTATTATTTTAATATTAAAAATTTTGCAAAAAATTATACATAGAACATTTCCTTGAAAACAAAATACTGTTAGTTTTTTATCTTTTAAATATTCGATAAAAAGAAGATATAAACTTATTATATACTTTATTACTCTACCAAAACTATCCCAAAAAAAATATTTTGGAGTCACAAATGAAATCTTTTTATTAAATTTATATTTATATTTTTTTGAAATAGTTATAACTACAACGTTATCTAATTTTTTTATAAGAAAATTAGATAATAAAAAAAAGTTTTTTTCTACACCACCACCCTCAAGAGAAGGCATAAATAAGACTAATTTATTTTTGATAAGTTTTTTTTTCATGATAGTGTTTATTTAGTAACATAATTTATATGAATTTAGTTAGTGTAATTATTCCTTATTTTAAAAAAAAATCTTTTATTGTGGAATGTGTCAACTCTGTAATAACTCAAAGCTATAGCAATTTAGAGATTATCATTATTTATGATGATATTTCTCATGATGATCTTAATTTTATTTTTAAATTAAAAGATTTAGATCGTAGAATAAGTATAATTATTAATTCAAAAACACATGGAGCTGGAGAAGCCAGAAATTTAGGAATATCTAAATCCAATGGTAAATATATAGCATTTTTAGATGCTGATGATATTTGGGATAAAAAAAAAATCGAGTATCAAATTAATTACATGAAAGAAAATAATCTAAATTGTTCTCATACTTCTTATGACATTATTGGAAAAGATAACAAGGTATTAGCTCATAGAACTGCAAGAATATTTAAAAGTTTTGAAGAACTTTTAAAATCTTGCGACATTGGGCTTTCAACCGTTATGATAGAAAAAAATATTTTATCTGAATATTGTAAATTTCCAAATATGAAAACTAAAGAAGACTTTGTATTGTGGCTTAAGATTCTGAAAAGTAATCATGTTATTGGGGCTATTAACATAAAATTAACTTACTGGCGAAATTCTAAAAATTCCTTATCCACATCAACTATACAAAAGCTAGTAGATGGTTTTAGAGTTTATTACACACATATGAATTATAAATTTTTTAAATCCTTATATTTGTTGATATGTTTAAGTCTAAACTATTTAAAAAAATAAAATGAACTACTTTTATATCTTGGTGATTCCACTAATTGTATATTTTCTAAATACCTTTATGCATTTTAAGAATTATTTACCAAGTCTATCAGGGGAAAAACATCAATTATTTGTTGGAAAAAAAAATATTCAGTTATCAGGTGGAATTATAATTGTGCTAACTTTTCTTTTAATAAAAAAACTTAATATAGAATTTTATCATCTTTTTTTATTTACTATATTTTTAATTGGCTTCCTTTCTGATTTAAAAATAATAACATCTCCAAGAGTTAGATTTTTTTTACAAGTGTTTTCAATTTTTTTATTTGTAATTTTTTTTAATTTTGAAATATCACAGGTTAGAATTTTTTTTATCGATTATCTTTTAGAGTATCAATTTTTTTCGTACTTCTTCGTAATTTTTTGTCTTTTGATTATTGTGAATGGAACTAATTTTATTGATGGTTTAAATGGATTAGTATTAGGGTATTTCATTTCTATTTTAATAATTGTTTATAATTTAAAATTACTTGAAAATTTAAATGTTACACAATTTGAAATATTATATTTTATAGAACTCTTATTTTTTTTACTTTTATTTAACTTTTTTAATAAGCTTTATATTGGTGATGGAGGCTCTTATTTATTAGGTTTTGGTTTTGGTATCTATTTAATTACAATTTATGAATCAAATGCTCATATGTCACCCTTTTTTATCGTTTTATTATTATGGTACCCTTGTTTTGAAAACTTATTTTCTATAATAAGAAAATATAGACTTAACTTGTCTCCTTTAAATTCAGATAACAAACATTTTCATCAGTTACTTTTTTATTTTATAAAAAAAAAATTTAATTTATCAGCACTCACTTCAAATAATTTAGGCAGTATATTTATAAACACTTTTAACATTTTGGTACTTTCGATTGGTGCAATAGATATCTTTAATACTCAACTTCAAATATTAATTATATTTTTTAATATAACTGTTTATATTTTTATTTATTTGAGACTTTTTGATTTTAGGTTTAAAAAAAATTAAATCTGATTTAATGATCATCCTTAAATAACTCTATAACTGAAAAATTTATCCAGAATATAGTGGCTCCAAAAGTGGTAAAAAAGCTTCCAGATGGAAGCAAAGGCAAAAATGAGGTAAAAACAAAAAGAATTCCAGATAAATGATATAAATTGCCATTTTTGATTTGGATTTTGATATTTTTTCTCAGGTAATAACCAAAAAAAATTATAAAACTTAAATAGCCAAATAAACCTGTTTCTGACAATAATTCAAAATGTATTTGATGAGGGTGTGTTGTTTGCCTTGTTTGATAAAATATAAATTCTTTATTTATATATTCCGATTTACCACTTTCATGTCTAAAATTTTTTAAACCAACTCCAAATACAGGGTAATTTTTAAATATTCCTATTGCAGCATCATAGTGTGCACCATATTGAGAATATTTAAGCGTTTTAGAAAATTTTAAATTAACAATAATCGGTTTTATTAATGAATCATAAAATCTTTCCTTGGAATCTTTGTTAAAATAAATAAGGGTAAAAATTAAAGAAAATATTAGTGTAATAAAAAGTAAATTTTTAAATATAAATTTTTTATCTACAAAATATAGGAACAATATTAAAATAAAACAAATTTTAATAAAGTTTGATCTTTCTCCAATTAAGAATGATGTAATTAAAAAAATTGTAATAAGGAAGTATAATAAAGATAGATTTTTATATTTATTATAAATAAATATAAGTGAGATTAATATAAAACCGTAGTAAAAGCCACCAATTTTCAACTCTTGATTTAAGTATCCCGAAAGTCTTCCCGGTATCTCATTGGAGTAGCCTAGTGTATTAAAGCCAAAATAAAATTCAAACAATAAATCTAAAGTAACTAAAAAAAACACAACAGTCCAAAAATAAAAAATTTTATCTCTATAAAAATAATTGTTAGAAGAAACATAGTATTTGATGGCAAATACAAAAAAGATAAACCTCACAAATCCTAATGCTCTTAGTATAGAGTTATTGAAGTTTTCACTAAAAAAAGCGTTTATAAGTAAGGAAGCCCATAATAACAAAAAAGCATAAAATAATTTATTATTCAAATATTTTATTTTTTTATTTTTAACAAGATCTATTAAAAATATAATATCAATTAAAATTACAAACCCATTGATGATGGCAGAGCCAATTAAAAGTGATATTGGCAGTAGTGAAATTAGAATAATAGATAAAAAATTTAAATTTATTTTTTTATTATTGATAGAATTAATTTTCATTTTTAAAAAATAATTTTATCATACAAAATAATATTTTAAATCCGTCTTTAAAAGCATTAGGTTTTTTTTGCCCAGCTATTCTTTTTCTTTCATAGGATTTACTAGTTCCTAGTTTCATACTTTGTCTTTGTGCTTTAATGGGAAGTTCTACACAAAAACCAAAGTCATGTTGTTTTAGTTTTAGTTTTTTTGCTCGATCAGATTTTCCCATTACAAAAGTATATAAAATATCTGTTATGGAGAGTTTAAAAAATATTTTTCCCAATAATGTAAATATAAAATTTCCTAATGAAGTAATAATAGTATCATCCTCACTCCCACAACCTTTTTCATATCGAGATGCAAATATAAAATCATAATTATTAGATTTAATTAAATTAAGCATATTTAGGAGTTCATCAGGGTTAAATGAACCGTCAGCATTAAATATACAGAAATATTCAGTATCAACAGATTCAATACCTTCGATTAAAGCATTGCCATAACCATTTTTTTCTTGAAAAATTAGGTCACAACTAAAAAACTTTATAGCATCGATTGTTTCCTTGTCATTCTGTTCAAGAATTACTTTAATCTTACAATCATAATTTTTTAATTCGGCTAATACAGTAGGGAGAGACTCTTTTTCATTTTTAGCAGGAATAATTAATGTTAAATTTTTCATTTTTTGTGATAAAGAGCCTACTAATATAGAATGTTTACAAATTTTTATACTTATATTTTTTTTTATATATTGATCATTAGTTGTTCGATGGGTTATGGTTTAGCTATAAACTCTATATCTAAAAAATTTAAAATCACAGATAATCTTGGCTATGTTGGTTTAATCGGTGTTTTATTTTTAATTATATATGCTTATTTGTCTAGCATTTTCATACATCATGGGCAGTTTCATAATTCAATAATTCTAATAATAGGGCTAATTTTTTTTGTAAAATTTTACTTTCTTAATTCAAAGAAAAAGAAAGAACAATGGACTTATTTTTTTATAATATTTCTTATTTTGTTAATGGGAGCATTTTTCTTAAAAACTCATGATGATTTTCCATATTATCACTTTTCATACAGCCACTATTTAACAGAAAATTCATTGATATTTGGGATGGGTCACTTTAACCTTGGTTATAGAACTCCATCTTCTATTTTTTACTTAAATTCATTATTTTATTTACCATTTGTTAAATATTTCATGTTTCATATGCCAGCAATATTAATAATGGGTTTTTCAAATTTAGTTTTATTAATTAAATTAAAAAAGAATATAGCAAATAATCAAATAAATTTTATTACTTATTTTACATTATTAGTACTTATTTTCATTAATATTTTTTTCTATAGGATATCAGAACATGGAACAGATAAATCAGCTATGATTTTGATATTTTTATTGTTTATAGAAATTATGCTTTTGTCTAATTTTAAAATTAATATCTCAAACCAAATTTCAAAAATATATATTTTAATAGGATTAATTATTTCATTAAAAGCATTTTATATACTTTATGGGATATTTTTTTTAGTAATATTAAATCATCTTTTAAGAAATTTTAATATTATAGAGACATCAAAAAAATTTTTTTTTAACCCTTTTTTTATTTTTGCATTTGTTATCTTTTCATTAGTTATTTTTAATAATTTTATTACCTCTGGATGTTTGATTTATCCAGTTCAGTTAACTTGTTTACAGCCTATCTGGGCAATTTCATTGGAAGAAGTTTCTGTATTAAATGATTGGTATGAGCAGTGGTCAAAAGCAGGAGCTGGACCAAATTTTAGAGTTGAAAATCCATCAGAATATATTCAATATTTTAATTGGGTTAACAACTGGATGGACATGTACTTTTTCAATAAAGTTTCAGATTTTTTATGGGGATTAACTTTATTGTCATTAATTATGTATTATACTTTTAAATCCAAAAAAATAATTAAAATTAAAAAAAGAAAAGTACTATTAATTTTAACAATAATTTTTATCTTATTATTTGAGTGGTTTTATAATCATCCTGCCCTAAGATATGGTGGGTATTGTTTAATTGCTTCAATATTTTTTATTGCCATATCGTTGTTAATGGAGAAATTTTCTATCTCGAAAGAAAAATTAATCAAAAGAACAAAATATCTTATAGCAATTACTATCCTAGTTTTTATATCAAGAAATATTAATAGAATTAACTATGAGGTTAAAACTTACGGTTACCAACCATTTAAAGTAACATATTATGATATTAAACCAGTTTTTTTTGACAACGCGAAAAGAATAAAAATACTTATTGATCAATATGAAGAATGCAATGTTAATAAAAAAAATTGTGACAGCAAGAGTGATCTTAAAATGAAAAAATTATTTGGTAAATATGTGATTTATAATGAATAATGATTAATTATATCACAATTCTAGTTTTAAATTTTTTTGATTATTTTTATAAAAAAAAATTATCAAACTTTATAAAAAAAAATCATTTAGATAATATTAATGTATTTTTAGATATAGGTGGGCATAAAGGTGAATCTATTAATTTTTTTTTAAAAAACCTAAAAATAAAAAATATTTATTCTTTTGAGGCAAGTCCAGTTAATTTTGCTGAATTAAAAAAGCAACTGCCGCGTTTTATCAACAAATTTGATAAAACTAATATTTATATTGAAAACATAGCCCTAGGAGCTGAGGTCAAAAAGGATATTTTAAAACAATTTAATGAAAGTTCATCTTCTACATTTAGTGATATTAATGAAAATTCCTCTTATTTTAAAAAGAAACATAGATTTTTAAACAGAAAAAAAAAAGAGACCTTCTATAGCAATATAGAAACAAATGTTATGCCACTATATCAATATCTTAATAATAAAAAAATTGATAACATTGACTTCTTAAAGATAGACACTGAGGGATATGAATTAAATATATTAAAAGGACTTAGGGATAATATTAGGAACATAAAGATTATTTTTTTTGAACATCATTATGACAATATGGTGAAAAAAAATTATAGGTTTGGAGATATTCACAGTTTATTAATAAATAATAAATTTAAGAAAATTTATAAGTCAAAAATGCCATTCAGAAAAACATTTGAATATATGTATATAAATGAGTCTTTTAAAAAAAATGGATAATATTAAGGTTTCTGTTTTAGTTGCAAGCTATAACAATGAAAAATACTTAGATGAATGTATTGAATCTATAAAAAAACAATCTTATAAAAATTTAGAAATTATAATATTTGATGATGGCTCCACTGATAATTCTGTGTTGAGACTTAAAAAATATAACGATATTAAAATAATTGAAAATAAAAATAAAATAAATAATCATGGTTCATATTGTCAAATTAATTCATATAAAAAAGCGTTTCAAATAAGCACTGGTGAAATAATTTTTTTTTTAGACAGTGATGATTTTTTTTGCAAAAATAAAATTAAAATAATTGTAAATCATTTTCAAAATAATATAAAAGATGAAATCATTTTTGATTTACCTATCGAAAAATATTCAAATAAAATGATAATAAAAAAAAATAAAGTTAAGTATATTAAAAATTTTTGGCCATATATTCCACCTCAAAGTTGCATTTCTATTAAAAGAAAAACTTTAGAACAAATGTTTAATTTCGTTGATTTTGAAAAGTTTCACAATATTTGGTTTGATTTTAGAATTGCAATTTTTGCAAAATATATATTAAAGAATTTTGTTATTTTAGAAGAAAATTTAACATACTATAGAAAACTGAATACTGCAGTAACATCAAATTTTACTTTCTTGTCAAAAAATTGGTGGTCTAGAAGAAAAGAAGCTCATGATTTTATAAAATATTTTTTTGTAAAAAATAATATTAAATACAAAAAAAATATTGACTATTTCTTAACACATTTAATTAATAAGATTATTTAATGAAAATTAAACTTTTAATAGTTGGAAAAAAAAGTTTTATTGGATCAAATATCTATAATTCTTTAAAGAAAAAATATTCGATAAAAATTTTCAATTTTAAAGAATTGTTACAAAAAAATAATAAAGAGATTGATAAATTCAATTATATTATTAATTGCACTACAAATAAAAATTATATCAAATCAAAATATAAACCCATCAATGATTTTGACTTAATTCTTGCAAAGAAAATTAAAGATTTAAAAATAAAGTATTTTTTTTTAAGCACACGAAAAGTATACAAGCCAAAATTTAATATTAAGGAAAATAATTTATTAAAACCCCAATGTAATTATTCACATAATAAACTTATTACAGAGTTTAAAATAAAAAAAATTTTAAATAAAAGGTTAACTATTTTAAGAATTTCAAATTTAATTGGGCCACCAGTAAAAAACATTAATAAAAAATTACATTTTACTTTTATTGATCATTTTTTTTATAATATAAAGAAACAAACAATTTATGATAATGGTAATGTGTACAAAGATTTTTTATCTATCGATAAATTTTGTGAAATTTTAGATCAAATAATTATCAATAAACTATCTGGCACTTACAATGTATCCATAGGAAAGAAGATATATTTAAACAACCTTATTGAATGGCTAAATTTTTATAATAAAAATGTAATATTTTACAAAAAAATGGACAAAAAACTCAATAATGACTGCTTTACGCTAAATAATACAAAATTAATGAGAGATACAAAGTTGAAAAACAGAATTATTGATTTAAAGAACTATAGTAAAAAATTAAGTAAAAAATATTTTATAAAATAGGAAAAAATGAAAAAAAAAGCATTAATTTTTGGCGTTACTGGGCAAGATGGATCTTATCTATCTGAAATATTGATTAACAAGGGTTATGAAGTGCATGGTGTTAAAAGAAGGTCTTCTTCAATTAATACCAAAAGAATAGATCATATTTATCAAGACCCACATGACTCTAGAAGAAATTTTTTTCTACATTATGGTGACATTACAGACTCAACATCTGTATCTAAAATTATAAACGATATTAAACCAAATGAAATTTACAATCTAGCGGCTCAATCACATGTAGCAGTTTCTTTTGAGGTGCCGGAATATACTGCCAATGCAGATGCCTTAGGAGCTCTAAGAATATTAGAAGCTATTAAGTTTCACAAGCTAGAGAATAAAACAAAATTTTATCAAGCAGGAACTTCTGAAATGTTTGGTAAAGTTCAAACTATTCCTCAAAATGAAAAAACACCTTTTTATCCATTGAGCCCTTACGGTGTAGCAAAAGTATATGCACATTGGATAACAAAAAATTATCGAGAGGCTTATAAAATTTTTGCAGCAAACGGTATACTATTTAATCACGAAAGCCCAAGAAGAGGCGAAACATTTGTAACAAAAAAAATAGTAGTTGCCTTATGTAAAATAAAATTAGGAATGCAAAAAAAATTATATTTAGGAAATTTGTACGCAAAAAGAGACTGGGGTCATGCGAGAGACTATTGTTATGCAATGTGGAAAATATTACAACAAAAAGAACCAGATGATTTTATTATTGCAACAGGAAAGCAATATTCAATAAAAGAATTTATTACATTAACTGCAAAAGAATTAGATATTAAGATTAAATGGAAAGGTAAAGGACTTAAAGAAAAAGCTTATGATGAAAACAATAAACCTATTATCGAGTGTGACAAAGCATATCTTAGACCATTAGATGTAAATACACTTCTAGGTGATCCAAGTAAGGCTAGAAAAAAACTCAAGTGGAAACCCACAACTGATATTCAAGCATTAGTAAAAGAAATGGTTGAGTATGAATTAAGTTTATTAGAAAATTAATGTTACCAAAAAATACAAAAATTTTTTTAGCGGGTCATAATGGTATGGTGGGCTCCTCTATTTATAAAGAATTAATAAATCAAGGATATAAAAATATAGTCATTGCCTCAAAAAAAAAATTAAATTTACTAGATCAAAAAAAAGTCGAGATATTTTTAAAAAAAATTAAGCCAAAAGTTACTATTATTGCAGCAGCAAAAGTAGGTGGGATACTAGCAAATAATAATTTTAAAGCAGAATTTATTTATGAAAATATAATGATACAAAGTAACTTAATACACTCATCTTATCTTGCGGGTGTTAAAAACTTAATTTTTTTAGGTTCTAGCTGTATATATCCAAAAAATGCACCCCAGCCAATGAAAGAGAAGTATTTACTTACTGGAAAATTAGAGGGAACAAATGATGCTTACTCTATAGCTAAAATTTCTGGAATTAAAATGTGCGAATCTTACAGCATTCAATATAACTTGAATTATAAAGCTTTGATGCCTGCAAATATGTTTGGTGCAAATGATAATTATGATCTTAAGAGTTCACACTTTTTTCCTGCATTAATAAAAAAAATTCATTTTGCAAAAATAAATAAAAAAAAAGAAATTACATTGTGGGGAAACGGCCAAGCAAAGAGAGAGCTTCTCTATGTAGGTGATTTTGCCAACGCTTGTGTTTTTTTTATGGGAAAAAAAATTAAGGAAAATTTTATCAATATAGGAAGTGGTACAGAAGAAAAAATAGTTGGTTATGCGAAATTTATTATGAAAGAATTAGGAGCAAACCTTAAGATTAAATATGATCTTTCTAAGCCAAATGGAATGAAGCAAAAAATTTTAGATTTAAGTATTTCAAAAAAATACGGATGGAGTGCTAAAACTCCCTTAGATAAATCGTTCAATTTAGTTTATCAAAGTTTTTTAGTATCTTTAAAAAATAAAGATAACCGATGAAAGATACGGTAGTTGTTACGGGTGGTGCAGGTTTTGTTGGATCAAACTTAATAGAGTTAATTTTAAAAAAAACAAAATATAAGATAGTAAGTATAGATAACTATTCTTCTGGTTATAAAAAGAATCATATAAATAATAAAAGAGTTAAGTACATAAAATCTAATACCAAGCATATATCTAAAACATTGAGTTATGATATAAAAAAAATTCATACGATTTTTCACTTTGGAGAATTTGCAAGGATATATCAAAGTTTTATAAAGATGGATGAATGTATTAATTCTAACTCTATAGGTTCACACGCAGTGTTTAATTTTTGTATGACTAATAAAATTAAATTAATTTATTCTGCAACATCTGCAACACTTGGTAATAATGGTAATGATAAAAATTTATCTCCGTATGCTTTTACTAAAGCAAAAAATCTAGAATTATTAGACAATTTAAAAAAGTGGTTTGATTTTAAATTTGAAATTATTTATTTTTATAACGTTTATGGACCAAGACAAATAAGCAAAGGTGATATGGCTACAGTAATTGGAATATTTGAAAATTGTTTTCAAAAAAATATTCCTCTCCCAGTAGTGAGGCCGGGATCACAGACGAGGAGGTTTACGCATATTAGTGATACTGTAAGTACATGTTTTTTTGCATGGAAAAAAAATAAATGTCGACATTACAGTATTTCAAATAAAAAAAGTTATAGCATTTTACAAGTCGCCAGTTTGTTCAATTACAAGATTCGTTATCTCTCTCCTAGAAAAGGAGAGAGATATGCCTCTGCTTTAACAAACATGAACTTGTCAAATAAGGTACATAAAATGTTTGGAAAAGTTGCTTTGCTAGATTATGTCAAAAATTTTATAAAAACTTATAAAAATAAAGAGTAAATCAGTGTTTACAAAGAATAATTAATAGGTATAACTCCTCGTGCCGGTGATTATTGCGAAGGGGTAATACCCGATCCCATTCCGAACTCGGAAGTCAAGCCCTTCAGCGCCGATGGTACTTTGTCTTAAGGCACGG
>MDTF01007110.1_pt1 | contig 18881 bp, 23 predicted proteins | sample 811191 | NCBI WGS metagenome assembly MDTF01 (sample SAMN05326649, study PRJNA326480) | marine metagenome | isolation source: seawater | place: Southern Ocean | collected 2011 | reverse complement strand
CTAATCTTGATTCTATATCCATAGTATAAATATCTGAATTACCATCTTTAGCAAAACTCATTATAATTTTTTTTCCATCTGGTGAAAATCTTGGAGCAAAAGTCATTCCAGGAAAATTTCCAACTACTTCTTGAATACCAGTTTCTATGTCCAATAGATAAACTCTAGGTAAGTTTCTGAAGTAAGATAGATAAGTAACTAATTGATTAGTAGGATTAAATCTAGGGGTTAATACTAGTTCGTTGCCTAGTGTCAGATATTTAGTGTTAGCTCCATCTTGATCCATGATAGCCAATTTTTTTACTCTTTGAGTTTTAGGTCCAGTTTCACTCACATAAATAATTCTTGTGTCAAAATATCCAGTTTCTCCAGTTAATCTTTCATAAATTTTATCGGAAATAATATGAGCTACTCTTCTCCAATTAGATGGAGTAGTTGTAAAGGCAAGTGCAATCATTTCTTTGGATGCTGCTAAATCCCAAAGTCTAAATTCTACCTTGAGTTTATCGTCTTTAATTAATAGTTTGCCTGTCACTAAAGCCTGTGCTGTTATTAATCTCCAATCTTCGAATCTAGGTTTTAAATGTGCGATATCTGGTTTCTGTACAAAAGCATCCTTATTTAATGGACTAAATAGTCCTGTAGATTTAAAATTTTTTTCTATAACTGTAGATATAAGTTCTCCTAAATTTTTTACTTTAACGTCTTGATAATTATCAGATTGAGAATCAACATGAAGTGGTGAAACTGCTACTGGTAATGGGTTAAGATTTCCTCGAGTAATATCCACTTCGATTAAACTATGAGCAAGTGTAAGCTTAGAAAATAATATTATAAAAACGTAAATTAATTTTTTCATTTGATAATTAGCCTCTTAACATCTCCATGGGGTTAAAGTTTAATTGAATATTTTTCCACTTTTCATAACCTACTTGAGGCACTCTAAGAGGTTGGCAAATTCTAACAGCTCTCAATGCGCTTTCTGCAAGAACTTTATAAAACTTTTGTCCAGGTCTATTCATTCTTTCGTGGTCTAAAATTTCAGATTTATAAATTGTTCCATCTTGTTTTAACTCTAATTTAATTCTAACTAAAAGATCATCGTCGTAAGGAAGGCCCAAAGGAACAGTCCAACATCCAAAAATTTGTGCTTTTAAAGCATCTTCTTCTGAAAGAGTTAATCCTGAAGCAAATGAATTTTTTACACTACTTTGTGTAAGTTTTTTATTGCTTTTTTCTACTTTTTCATTCTCCTCTTTTGCCTTGTCAATTAAAGCTGCAATTTGATTGGTGTCAATAATTTCTTTTTTTTCAAATTCCGAAGCTTGTCTTATTTCTGGCTTGATATCTTCTGGATTTTGTTTCTTTTTTACTAATTCTTTTTTTTCATCTTGTTTTTTAGGTAGTGGTATTCTGTCAGGCTTTTCTTTTGCTTTAGCTGCTGGTGGTGCTTGCTCTGACACAACTCTTTTTTCTTTCTTTTTTACTTTCTCAATAAATTTTTTAGCTTTAGGAGCAAAAGGTATGTTGGTCTTATCTGAAATTTGAATGAGCTCAACAGAAATAATTGGAGGAAGGTCTACTGGTTGTCTAATCATAAAAGGTAAGCTCAATATAGTTAGGAGAATCATTAGTGAGTGGAAAGATATGGAATAAATTAGACTTTTTGTCATTATTCATTTAATTTTTATAAGGATCTGAAATAAGCGCAACTTTTGAAAATCCAGCTCCTGATAAAGTTCCCATGATCTCTAAAACTCTTCCATAATTTATATTTTTATCTCCTCTAACATAGATTCTGGTGTCAGTTCTATTTTTTGCTATTGCTAATAATTTAGGAATAATTTTTTCAGAAGAAATTTGATTTTCTTGAATAAATATTTCTCCTTTAGAGTTTATTGACACTGTTAAGGGTTCTTGATCATCTGGTAAAGAATCTGCTGATGACTCTGGTAGGTCAACTTGAACACCAACAGTTAATAAGGGCGCGGTAACCATAAATATTATGAGCAATACCAACATAACATCAACAAAAGGAGTTACGTTTATTTCGCTCATTGGTTCATTTCGAGAGCGATTAAATTTAAAAGCCATAATTTAGATTATTGATAAAAATCTTTTACAAAAGTTTTCAATTCTTGCACTGTATCTTTTAGAGTCACTGTTAAATTTATTATACGCTACTACGGCAGGAATAGCTGCAAGCAACCCCAAAGCTGTTGCAAATAATGCTTCTGCTATTCCAGGTGCAACAATAGCTAAACTTGTATTTCTTGATATTGCAATAGACTGAAATGAATTCATAATTCCCCAAACTGTTCCAAATAAACCTATAAAAGGAGCTGTTGATCCAACCGTTGCTAAAAATGTGAAATTTTTTTCAATTATTTTTATTTGATCATCCGTTGAAATTTCTAAGATTCTTTCTACTCTAGCGCTTTGAACGGCACTTGTTTTAGATTTTGTTTTTATTAGTTCAACCATGGCTTGCTGAAATATTTTAGCTAAAGGATCATCAGTTTTAGCTGGTAAGTTATTATTAAAATTTTCAGCTGATTTAGATTTCCAAAATTTATTTTCAAAATCTGAAGTCGATAAATTAATTTTTTTAAACAATTTATACTTATCAAATATTAGTGCCCAAGAATAGATTGAACTTGCTAATAAAATTATAATTACAGATTTAACTACAAAGTCTGCGCGTATAAAAAGTTGCCAGAGAGAGAAGTCGTTAGCTCCTCCTAATCCAACTACTTGAGATGCTATTTCTTGTTCCATAGTATTGAAGTACTTATAGAATGTGTCATGAATTTGACGTTTTAATTAATCTTTATGTTGACTTAAGTTCATTTTACTTCGTCTTTAAAGCGTGTTTCGCTAAAATATCTAGCAATTAATATAGCATCTGACTTATTTACATCTTTTTTTTTAGATAGTTTTTGAGCTAAAGAGGGATACATTTCAATTGCTTTTGTTCTGCTTGCATCTTTAGAAGAGTTAATTAATTCAAAGTGTTTCTTCCATTTTGCTGGTCTTATTAAATAAATTGGCAGCCCTAAAGCAGCACAAATTCCTTTTATTGCACCAAATGTTTGACCAAAATTAAACATACTAGTCACTCCTTGGCCCGGCATAGCATTAACTTGCTCTACTATCATTACTGTGTCTTCAATATCTTTAATGTGATCCTTAATTAATTGAGCTAAGAGAGCACAATTAAGTTGTCTTTTATTTTTTTTTCCATCTGGCATCACTGGCATGTCAAAAAGTTCTTTTACTTTGTTGTTGTCTAAAACTGCAATACCTCCGCTTAAACCAGGATCTATACCAATTATTCTCATAATTTAATTTGTGTGAATATTACAGTTTACAAATGTATTCTGAACATCATCATCGTCTTCTAAAGCTTCTAAAGTTTTTACAATAGCATCGCTTTCTTCCTTTGAAACATTTAAATATGTTTGTGGTCTCCACTCTATGCTTGAATAAAGAAAACTGTCTATATTTTTTTCTATTTCACTTTTTATTTTATAAAAGTCTTCTCTTTCTGATAAAATTTCATGATATTCTAAATTACTAGAACAATCTTTGGCTCCAACATTTATTGATAAATCTAAAATTTCTTCATCTGTAATTTTAGATTTATCAACATGTAAAACTCCACATACATAAAAATAATGTGCAGTAGATCCTGATTCCCCTAATCTACCACCACTCTTTTGCAAAATAGTTCTAATATTTGAAGCTGTTCTATTTTTATTGTCAGTTAACGTTTCTATCATTAGAGCGACATTGTGAGGTCCAAAACCTTCATATCTCAAACTTTCATAATTTTTATTTTGATCCATTTCAGATTTACTAATAGCGCGAGAAATATTTTCTTTTGGCATGTTGGCTGCTCTAGAAGCTTGTATTGCTGCTCTTAGTCTTGGATTGCTTTCTGGTTCTTTAGCTCCAATTTTTGCAGCAACTGTAATCTCTCTAGATAATTTAGCAAAGATTTTAGATCTTTCTTTGTCTTGTTTACCTTTTTTATGTTTAATTCCAGCCCAATGTGAATGACCTGCCATATCAATTTTTGAAAACTCCTCCAAATATAAGTCGTTCAGTTTTTTGCGCAAGTCCTGTTAGTACGTTACAATTAACAATAATTCCTGAAAGCGTTCCTTCTCCTAAAGCAGGAAGGACTTTATGTCTTGCTTCTTTGTCATTAGATAAAAATCTTTTAACAGAGCTCTCTTTGTTCATTCCTATTACTGAATTATAATCACCACACATCCCTATATCGGTTTGATAAGCTGTTCCTCCTTGTAAAATTCTTGTGTCGGCAGTTGGGACATGAGTATGAGTTCCTACAACAAGAGTTGCTTTTCCATCGAAGTAATGGCCCATTGCCATTTTTTCACTAGTTATCTCTCCATGAAAATCTACTACAAGATAATCACAATCTTTTTTTAACTTGATTCTACTTTGTAGCTCTTGTGCAGCAATAAATACATTTTCTGTTTTTTTCATATAAACATTTCCCATTAAATTTATTACACAAACTTTATATTTTTTATCTCTTGAAGAATAAATACCGTATCCATTCCCCGGAGAACCTTTCGGTAAATTATAGGGTCTTAATAATCTTTTTTCATCATCTATAAATTCAGTTGTTCCATTTTGATCCCAAATATGATTCCCAGAAGTAATAACATCAACACCAATATTAAAAAAAATTTCAGTAATTTCTTTTGTTATTCCCCTACCATTTTCAGCAGCATTCTCTCCATTTACAATTGTAAAATCTATTTTTTTATCTTCAATAATTTCTTTTAAGTTTTCTTGTAACGCTTTAATTCCAGAGTTACCCACTACATCACCGAGAATTAATATTTTCATTTATGTAAGCCTTTTTCCGTAAGAACATAATCTAGTTTTATATCTAAATTTGACACTGGAAGTTTATTATATTTTTGAAATAAAAAAGCAACGCCAATAGTTAAAATATTTTTTTTTTTTAAGAATTTATTTAAAAACTTATCATAAAAACCCTTTCCATACCCAATTCTATTATTTTGTCGATCAAAAGCTAAAAGAGGTACTAGCATCAAATCTGGGATTTGAGGTTTTGTTTTTATGCTTGGCTCCAACATGCCAAAACTATTTACATTTAAAGGGTCTAGGTATCGCCACTCCATAAAATTCATTTCATTATTATTTTTAACAACTGGCAAAAGAGTTTTTATATTTATTTTTTTAATTAATTGAAAGATATTCAGTGTATTAACTTCAAAATTTGAAGGATAGTAAAGAGATAAAATTTTTATTTTATTTTTTTTTTTCTTTTTTAGTATTTTTATTAGAGGATTAAAAAAATTTGATGGAATATTAAAATATTTTTTTTTTCTAATTAATAGTATTTTTTTTCTTATAGCGATTTTTTTTTTCATTACTGAAGTTCAGACTTAGACTCGGTAGTATTTATTATTTTTTCTAAAGATTTTGTAGTTTTCTCTAACATGGACTCATATAAACTATTGCTCGCATCAACCATTTTTTTAAACTTATCTATTTCAGATTTTAACTCAATTATCTCTGCGTCCTTTTTATTTTTATATTTAATTGTCAAAGATTTCATTTCTAAAAATTTTTTGGAGAGATTATCTAGTTTATCTTTTTGTGATCCAACTTTTTGTTTAAGGTTAAAATAATCATCTATTAATTTAATTGTTGTTATTAAAAGTAATTTATTTTCACCTATATTACCTAGCTGATCTTTTAATTCATTATATTTTTTATCTAAAAAACTTGTGAGTTTTTTTAATGATTCTTCCTGACCATCGTCACATGATAGTAGATAGTCTTTATTGTTAAATTTAATGTTTACATTTGCCATTTATCTATTTCCTCCACTAGTTCTTCTGTCTCTTGACTGAGTTCATCAATCTCTTTGTTAAATTTTTCTTGTTGCTCTGATTTTTTACTCAATTCTTCTTCAAGAGTTGCTAATTTATTTTTTAGGTATTTATGTTCTTTTAACAAGTCATTATGTCTTTTTTCAACTTCACTTTTCTCATTCAGGAAATAATCTCTCTCTTTTTTCAACTGTTCGGCTTTTATAGAGTCATGTGAATAACTCTTTGAAAGATTACTTAATTTTTCAATCAGATCGTCTAAATTTTTTTCTTTATTTATTAAATTATTCATTTAATCATAATATAAATTCATAAAAGTAAATCTACAAAGGTTTTATAATTTTGACTACAAATATAAATCAATTAGCCAATGCATTAAGATTTTTATCTATTGATGCTGTGCAAAAAGCCAATTCTGGGCATCCAGGGATGCCGATGGGTATGGCTGATGTTGCTACCGTTCTATTTAGAGACCACTTAAAGTTCAATCCTAAAAATCCTAGCTGGGTTAATCGCGATAGGTTTATTCTGTCTGCCGGTCATGGTTCAATGTTACTTTACTCTTTACTATACTTAACTGGTTATAAAGATATTTCTATAAATGATATTAAAAATTTTAGGCAGCTAAATTCAATTTGTGCTGGTCATCCAGAATATAAAAAAAACTCTGGAATTGAAACAACAACTGGACCATTAGGACAAGGCCTTGGAAACTCCGTAGGATTAGCAATAGGTGAAGAAATTTTTAGAAAAAAATTTAGTTCAAACGTTGTCAACCATAAAACATATGTAATTGTTAGTGACGGCGATTTAATGGAAGGTATCAGTCATGAAGCCATGAGTTTAGCTGGTCACTTAAAATTAAAAAATTTAATTGTATTTTTTGATAATAATAAAATTTCTATTGATGGACCAACGTCTTTAAGTGTTTCGGATAATTACAAAAAAAGATTTGAATCTTATGGTTGGAATTTTATAGAAGTTAACGGTCATAATCATAAGCAAATTTCTAATGCTATTAAAAAAGCGTCTAAGTCGAATAAACCAAATATTATTTCTTGTAAAACAATAATTGGGTTTGGCTCACCTAATAAATCTGGAAAATCCTCTTCTCACGGCTCTCCTCTTGGAGATGATGAAATAGCACTTGTAAGAAAAAAATTAAAATGGAGTTCCGAGCCTTTTGAAATTCCAAAAAACATTTTACAAGCTTGGCGAGACATAGGATTTAATGGAATCAAAACTGAAAAACAATGGTCTGAATCACTAAGTAAAAAAAATTCAAAAGTTAAAAAAGAGTTAAATGAAATCTTGAATAATAATAATTTAAATAATTTAGATAAATTAATTAATTCTGAAAAAGAGAAATATTTTAAAGAAAAACCAACTAAAGCTACAAGAGAGTGTTCGGCTATGACAATAGAAGTAGTTTCAAAATTACTTCCAGAGCTCATAGGTGGTTCGGCTGATTTAAGTGGGTCAAATAATACTAAAACTAAAAATTCAAAAGCAATAACGTCAAAAGATTTTAACGGGAACTATATACACTATGGAATTAGAGAACATGGAATGGCAGCTACTATGAATGGTCTAGCATTATACAGCGGGCTGATACCTTACGGTGGGACATTTCTAATTTTTTCTGACTATTGTAAACCTTCTATAAGACTGTCTGCGTTAATGGGCTTAAAAGTAATTTATATTTTTTCTCATGATTCCATTGGTTTAGGTGAAGACGGCCCTACCCACCAACCTATCGAACAACTAGCAGGTCTAAGAGCTATTCCAAATTTAAATGTGTTTCGTCCAGCTGATATTAATGAAACTTTAGAATGTTGGCAAATTGCATTAAAAAGTAAAAACACTCCTAGTGCTATTGCATTATCAAGACAAAAATTACCTTATATCAACCCATCTTTTACCAAAGAAAATAAGTGTGAATCTGGGGCCTATATAGTTAATGCCACTTCTTTAAATGTCTTAGTGAGTTTGATTGCATCTGGTTCTGAAGTTGAGTTGGCTTTAGACGCGCAAAAAAAACTTAAAGAAATTAATATAGATTCAAAAGTTATTTCTATGCCATGCCAAGAGTTGTTTGATCAACAAAATACTAGCTTTAAAGAAAGTATTGTTGGAAAAGATATTCCTATAATTACCATCGAAGCTAGCAGTGTATTTAGCTGGGAAAAATATTCTAAAAATAATATGGGAATTAAAACTTTTGGTGAAAGCGCTCCTTACAAAGAAGTTTATAGCTATTTGAACCTCACAAGTGCTAAAGTTGTTGAACTCACTAAAAAAATAATAAAAAAATAGTCTTTAAATTACTATGCTAGGAATAAAATATTTTCCTCAAAATCTAAATATTAAAGGGAAAAAAATAGTTTTAAGAGTAGATTTTAATGTTCCTTTAAAAGATAAAACAATTCAAGATTATACGCGAATTTTATTAGCGCTGCCTTTCTTGCAAGAATTAATAAAAAAAAAATCAAAAATTATTTTGATTTCACACTTAGGTAGACCTCAAGGAATAAAAGACAATAGTTTATCTTTATTACCGATCTACAAATATTTAAAAACAAAAATAAATACAAATATATATTTTTATACAGGCAAAATTAACGAGGAAATTAAAACAAAAAGTTCATTCTTAAAAGAAGGTGAAATTCTTCTAATTGAAAATATAAGATTTTTTAAAGAAGAAACTGAAAATGATAATAATTTTTCAAAAAAACTAGGTGAACTTGGAGAAATTTATATTAATGATGCCTTTTCTTGTTCTCATAGAAAACAGGCATCTATTCATGGTATTACTAATTTTATAAAAGAAGTTTATGCAGGCCCTCTCTTAAAAAAAGAGATAACTGCAATAGAAATGGTTATTAAAAATAAAAAAAATCCTGTTACTTGTATTATAGGTGGATCAAAAATATCAACTAAAATAAATATCATTTTTAATCTAATGAAAAATGCTAATAATATTATTATCGTTGGAGCTATGGCTAATAATTTTTTATTTTATAAAAATTATGAAATTGGAAAATCTATACTAGAAGAAAATACAAAAGATATAATAAATAAAATCTTACTAGAGGCTGAAAAGAGTCAGTGTAGAATAATAGTTCCTGAAGATTGCTTGGTGGCAAAAAATTTTGAAAGTGAGGCTGTCCCAAAAAAACTAAGCAATATAGAAAAGGATGATATAATTTTAGATATAGGACCTAGAACAGTTAAAGTTATCGAAAATATAATAGATAAATCAAATACAGTAATGTGGAATGGTCCTGCTGGTTACTTTGAAAATAAAAATTTCGCAATTGGTACAAATTCGATAGCCAAAAAGGTCTCTGAAAATACTATTAAAAAATCTTTAGTTTCTGTGCTTGGTGGTGGGGATACAGTTACTGCTTTAAACAAAAGTGGTCTTATATTATCTTTTACCCACTTATCAACAGCAGGTGGTGCTTTTTTAGAGTATCTAGAAGGAAAAGACTTGCCTGGCCTAACTGTTTTAAAATAAATACTCAACAATGACTTTAGAACAAATAGCTAAAAAAATGTGTGCCAAAGGTAAGGGTATATTAGCTGCAGATGAGAGTACTGGCACCATGGATAAAAGATTAAAAAGTGTAGGTATCGATTCTACAGAAAAAAATAGATTACATTTTAGAGAAACTCTTTTTACTTCAGATGCTATGAAAAATTATATAGGTGGAGTTATTTTATTTGACGAAACTATAAAACAAAAAATAAGTACTGGTGTCACTGTTCCTGAAATAATTGAGAAAAATAATTCAGTTGTGGGTATAAAAGTTGATAAAGGTGCAAAAAAACTTGCTGGATCTTCTGAGGAAACAGTTACAGAAGGACTAGATGGACTACGAGAAAGACTAAGTGAATATTATAAGCTTGGAGCAAGGTTTACTAAATGGAGAGGTGTTTATAATATTGGAAACAAATATCCATCTGTTCAGAGCATAAAATCAAATGCTCACGCACTTGCTAGATATGCGATATTAGTTCAAGAAGCAAACATGGTTCCGATTGTTGAGCCTGAAGTTTTAATGGATGGAGATCACGATATTGATACATGTTATAAGGTGACTACAGATGTTTTAAACGAGTGTTTTAATGAACTCTCAATTCAAAAAGTTTCTCTAAAAGGAATTGTTTTAAAACCGAATATGATTTTACCAGGATCTAAAAATTTAAATAAAATAACAACAGATGAAATAGCTCAAAAAACGTTTGATTGTTTAAAGAAAAATGTTCCAAGTGAAGTTCCGGGTATAGCATTTTTATCTGGCGGTCAAACTGAGCAAGAAGCAACAAAAAATTTAGATGCTATTAATAAAATAAATGATACAAATTTTCTTATCACATTCTCTTATGGTAGAGCCTTACAGCAAAGTGCTTTAAAGACATGGTCAAAAGAAATGAGCAATACAAAACAAATTCATGACGTTTTCAATCATAGATCTAAAATGAATAGCGAGGCCTCTAAAGGCGAATGGTCTCAAAGTTTAGAAATTTGAAGCGCTTAATCTATTTAATATCACCTAATCAAATCTATCCAAATTTTTATACCGAACTAGGTAAGGTTCTTTCATCAAATAAGGTCTCATTTTTTCAACTTAGATTAAAAAAAAAATCTAAAAACCAGATTATAAAAATAGCAAAAAAAATAAAAATTATTACAAAAAAACACAATGTTAAATTAATAATTAATGACAGAACTGATGTTGCCCAAAAAATTAATGCTGATGGATGTCATATGGGTCAACTTGATGGGTCAATAAGATTAGCAAGAGAAGAATTGGGCACTAAAATTATTGGAATTACTTGTCACGGTTCAAAAAAACTTGCTTTAATTGCCTCTGCAAATAATGCTGACCACATGGCTTTTGGATCCTTTTTTAAATCGAAGTTAAAACCGAATGCTAAAAAAGCTAATTTAAAAATACTAGCTTGGGCAAAAAAAAATATAAAAAAACCAATTATTGCAATAGGCGGCATTACAGACAAAAATTATAAAAAATTAATTAAAGCTGGAGCGAATTATATTGCAATATCGAGTTTTATTTGGAATAACCCAATTTTAAAACCAGAAGATGCAATTAAGAAGTTTAAATAAATGAAAATTAGCGCAGTAGAAGTTAAACCTGGAATGATCATTGAATATAAAAATGATTATTGGAATGTTTTAAAAGCACAACATGTTAAGCCAGGAAAAGGAGGTGCTTTTAACCAGGTTGAACTTAAAAGCATTACCAAAGGTACAAAATTAAATGAGAGATTTCGATCAAGTGAAACAATTGAAAAAGCTGAGATAGAAGAAAAAAAATTTAATTTTTTATATTTAGATGATGATAACTGTCATTTTATGGATAATAAAACTTTTGAACAAATTTCAATTCCTAAATCTTTAATCGATGAAAAATATAAACTTTTAAAAGAAAATTTAGAAGTGGGTATATCTTTTATGGATGAAAATCCTTTGTCAGTTAATTTACCTAATAATGTAGAATGTATTATAGATATTACTGATGCGGCTATAAAAGGACAAACTGCAGCATCTTCTTATAAGCCTGCTACTCTAGATAATGGGATAAAAATAAATGTTCCTCCCTTTGTAGAGTCTGGAGATAAAATTATTCTTGATACAAGAACACTTGAGTACGTAAAAAAAGTTAATTAATGAGATTAAGCTCACCACGTATGAATGTAATTTATAACGCCTGCATGAAGGCTTCAAAATCAATGATTAGAGATTTTGGTGAAATAGAAAAGTTACAAATATCTGCAAAAGGCCCTGGTGACTTTGTTACTAATGCGGACAAAAGGTCAGAAAAAATTATTATTGAAGAACTTTTAAAAGCCCATCCGGACTATGGAATTCTAAGCGAAGAAACGGGTGAAATTAATAAAAATAATAAAGATAGAAGATGGATAATTGACCCCATAGATGGAACTATGAATTTTCTAAAAGGAGTTCCACATTTTGCAATATCGATTGCCTATGAAGAAAATGGAGAAATAGTTTGTGGGCTAGTTTTTGATCCAATTAAAAATGAACTTTTTGTTGCTGAAAAAGGTAATGGAGCTTATTTAAATAACTCTAGAATTAGAGTTACAAATAAAAAAAAATTGTTTGAGTCTTATCTAGCTACTGGCGGTCCTAAATTTAATTCAAAATATAAAAATAAAGTCTTTGAAGAATATGTAAAGATCTCTAATATTGTAAACGCGCCTATTAGAAAGTTTGGTTGTGCCTCATTAGATTTGGCATATGTCGCTTGTGGAAGGTTCGATGGTAGCTGGCAGTGGGAATTAAGTTATTGGGATATTGCAGCTGCAATAATCTTAGTAAAAGAAGCTGGTGGTTATACAGAATTCCTTGATGCGAGCCCTAAACAGACAGTTAAAAGGAATATAATCGCTACTAATTCTGCAATACATGATGAATTAAAAAATAATATTTTAAAAAAAATTATTGAGTAAGATAATTATATAATATAGAAGTCCATTCATGAAAAAAGATATTCATCCAAATTACCATAAAATTAAAGTTGTAATGACTGATGGAAGTGAATTTGAGACAAGATCAACTTGGGGTAAAGAAAATGATATTTTAAAGCTTGATATCGATCCAAAGTCTCATTCAGCGTGGACTGGTGGAACTCAAAAAATTTTAGATAAAGGTCGTGTAAGTAAATATAATAAAAAGTTTGCTGATCTTAGAAACAAAAAATAAATTATGAACGAAACTCCTTTTATGCCAAAAGCTACGGCTGTTTGGCTCGTAGAAAATACTACCTTAACTTTTAAACAAATTGCAAGTTTTTGTAACCTACATGAATTAGAAGTTAAAGGCATAGCAGATGGAGATGTTGCGAAAGGCATAAAAGCATATAACCCAATACTAGCAGGTCAACTCACAAGAAGTGAGATTGATGTTTGTTCAAAAGATTCGAACAGAAGTTTAAATTTAGTAGAACGCGCAGAAGAAGTTCAGGTTAAAGAAAGAAAGAAACCAAAATACACTCCTCTTTCAAAAAGACAAGACAGACCAGACGCAGCTTTGTGGCTTTTAAAAAACTACCCTGCTTTTACAGATGGCCAAATTTCAAAACTTGTTGGAAGCACTAAAGGAACTGTTTCATTAATTAGAAAAAGAAGTTATTGGAACTTTTCGAATTTGAAAGCAAAAGATCCTGTTATTCTGGGTTTGTGTTCACAAGATACTTTTGAAAAATCTTTAGAAAAAGCCAAACGTAGGGTTGAAAGAGAGAAAAAGGCTAAAATTAAAGAAGAAAAGATAAAAGCATCTGCAGAACCTAAAGAATAATAATCCTTATAAAAAAATAATTAAAAGCTAACACACTTCAAACTAGACAATCTATATCTAAGATGCTACGTAGCGATCTTAATTTAACAGGAGAATTTTATTAAAATAGAAGTAAAAGACAATAACGTTGAACAAGCTTTGCGGGTTTTAAAGAGAAAACTTCAAAAAGAAGGATTTTTTAAAGTAGTAAAAATGAAAAGTACTTATGAAAAACCTTCTGAAAAAAAAAAAAGAATTACTGAAGAAAATGTTAAAAGAGTAAAAAAACTTCAAAAGCTTAAAAACAGATTTTAGCTTAATTCAAAATTAAAGGATGAGTATGCCAACTGGTAAGGTTAAGTGGTTTAATTCTAAAAAAGGATATGGGTTTATTACAGAGGAAGGAACAGAAAAAGATATTTTTTTACATGTTTCGGCCCTGGAAGAATCTAAATTGAAAACTTTAAAAGAAGAACAACAACTTGAGTTTGAAATAAAAGAGGAGAACAACAAACTTCAAGCTATAAACTTAAAGAAGGTTTAAGTTTTATCGCGGGGTGGAGCAGTCTGGTAGCTCGTCAGGCTCATAACCTGAAGGTCGTAGGTTCAAATCCTACCCCCGCAACCAAAAAAAAATGACAAAAGATATTAGAAATATTACAATTATTGCACACGTTGACCATGGTAAAACTACTATGATTGACAATTTAATGAAACAAAGTGGATCATTTAGAGACAATGAAGTTGTTGAAGAAAGAGTAATGGATTCCGGTGAACTTGAAAAAGAAAGAGGTATTACAATTTTAGCTAAGCCTGCTTCTATAGATTGGAATAATTCTAGAATTAATATTATAGACACTCCTGGTCACAGAGATTTTGCTGCTGAAGTTGAGCGTGTTTTAATTATGGCAGATGGAGCACTGTTACTTATTGATTCAGCCGAAGGTGTAATGCCACAAACAAAGTTTGTTTTATCGAAAGCTTTAAAACAAGGTCTAAAACCAATTGTCATAATAAATAAATTAGATAAAGCTGATCAAAGAGCAAGCGAAGTTTTAGATGAAACTTTTGACCTGTTTGTAAGCTTGGATGCTAACGAAGAACAACTAGATTTTCCAGTTCTTTATGCAAGTGGAAGATCTGGATGGGCGAGCAAAGAGATTGATGGGCCAAGAGAAAATCTTCATCCTATTTTGGATTTAATTTTAGAACACGTCGAGCCAGCAAAACTAGATAAAGAAAAACCTTTTGCTATGCTTTCTACACTTTTATACGCAGATAGCTTTTTAGGTAGAAGCTTAGTTGGAAAAATATCACAAGGTACCGCGAAGGCAAATCAGCAAATTAAAGCTATAAACCTTGAAGGAAAAAAAGTTGACGAAGGAAGACTAACAAAAATTTTTAGATACGAAGGCACAAAAAGAGTTCCAATTGAAGTTGGAGAAGCTGGAGACATTGTTATTATAGCTGGATTAGAAAAAGCTAATGTTGCCGATACTATTTGTGATCCCGAAGTAAATGAACCAATTAGTGCTACACCGATTGACCCACCAACAATGTCAATCACAGTTACAGTGAACAGTTCTCCTTTAGCAGGAACGGAAGGGAAAAAATTAACCAGCACTCAAATAAGAGACAGATTGATGATGGAATCACAAAATAATGTAGGTATTACATTTGGAGAAAATGAAAATAGGGATGCTTTTGTTATCAGTGGTAGAGGTGAACTAATGTTGGAAATTTTATTAACTCAAATGAGAAGAGAGGGATTTGAAATGACAGTAAGCCCTCCAAAAGTTTTATTTCAAAAAGATGCTTCTGGAAGTAAATTAGAACCAATAGAAGAAATTACAATGGATTTAGATGAAGAGTATTCTTCTAAAGTTATAGACTCAATGAATAGAAGAAAAGGTATGCTGATCGACCTTAAAGACACAGGAAAAGATAAAAAACGTTTAATTTTTCACGCACCTACAAGAGGTTTAATGGGATATACAAGTAGATTTTTGACATTAACGAAAGGTAATGGAGTAATTAATAGAATATTTCATTCTTTTGGAAAATATGCAGGCGATCTTGAGGGTAGAAGAAATGGAGCTTTAATCTCAATGGCATCTGGAAAAGCTGTTGCCTTCGCAATTTTTAATCTTCAAGCAAGAGGAGAAATGTTTGTTACACATAATGATGCAGTTTATGAGGGTATGATAGTGGGACTATCATCAAAAAGCGGTGATCTAGAAATAAATGTTATGAAAGGAAAACAACTAACAAATATGAGGACTCAAGGGACTGATGAGAACGTTGTTTTAACCCCTGTAAGGAAAATGTCGATTGCCGAACAATTAAGTATGTTAAATACAGATGAAGCCTTAGAAATTACTCCTAAATCTCTCAGATTAAGAAAAGCTATGTTAAATCCTCACGATAGAAAAAGGAAATCTAAAGCTTCCTAGTTTTTTGTTAATCTAAATGTTTAACTATATCTTCTGTCATTTTTTTTGCATCAGCAAATAACATTAAAGTATTATCTCTATAAAAAAGTTCATTATCTACTCCTGCATAACCTGGTGACATCCCTCTTTTTACAAATAAAACTGATTTACATTTTTCAACATCCAACACTGGCATTCCGAATATAGGACTCTTGGGGTCTGTTTTCGCCACAGGATTTGTAACATCATTAGCCCCAATCACATACGCAACGTCTGTATTAGCAAAATCATTATTTATATCATCGAGCTCAAAAACTTCATCGTACGGGACATTCGCTTCTGCAAGTAAAACATTCATATGTCCTGGCATTCTTCCCGCAACAGGATGAATCGCATAGCTGACTTTAACATCAATTTTTTTTAATTTATCTACCATTTCTCTAAGCGCATGTTGTGCTTGAGCTACTGCCATTCCATAGCCAGGAACAATTATAACTGATGAAGCATTTTTCATTAAAAAAGCTGCATCTTCTGCGTTACCATTTTTAACTGGTTTTTGTTCTGTTTTTTCTTTAGTGACATTAGATGAATTGTCAGTCCCAAATCCACCAAGAATTACATTGAGGAATGATCTATTCATTCCTTTACACATTATATATGAGAGTATTGCACCTGAAGATCCTACTAAAGCACCAGTAATTATTAGTGCTGTATTTTCTAAAGTAAATCCAATTCCAGCGGCTGCCCATCCTGAGTAAGAATTAAGCATTGATATTACAACTGGCATATCTGCTCCACCAATTGGAATTATTATTAAAAATCCAATAAGTAATGAGGCTATAATTAATATCCAGAAAATTTGTGTTGATTGATTAATGACTAAGTAGCCAATTAAACTTACTATTAAAATACCTAAAACAGCATTTAGATAATGTTGACCAAGAAAAGTAATTGGAGACCCTGACATAATGCCTTGTAGTTTCATAAAAGCAATTATTGATCCAGTAAATGTTATGGCTCCGATTGATACTCCTAACCCCATTTCAATTATACTCGCTGATTTAATATTTTGAAAAACTCCAAGCCCAAAAGACTCTGGACTATAATATGCAGATATTGCTACTAACACAGCTGCTAACCCTACTAGACTATGAAAACCTGCAACAAGCTGAGGCATAGCCGTCATTGGTATTTTAAACGCAATAATACCACCAATAGTTCCTCCTATAGAGAGAGCGATTAAAAAATATATTAAATTAGTAAAAAAAATATCTACTGAAAGAATTGAAACGACTATTGCAAGTATCATGCCTGTTATACCAAAAAAATTACCCATTCTTGAACTTTCAGGAGATGATAGTCCTCTAAGAGCCAGTATAAATAAAATACCAGTTATTAAAAATAATATTGAAGATAGATTAGCTGACATTATTTATTTTTCTTTTTTTCTTTTTTTTTGTACATTTGCAACATTCTTTGAGTGACTAAGAAACCACCAAAAATATTTATCGCTGCTAGAATAACTGCAATAAACCCTAAAATATTGGAGAAAGATATGCTGCTTCCGTCAAGAGAACTGAAAGAGGCAATAATAGCTCCTACAATTATTACTGAAGAAATTGCATTAGTTACAGACATTAAAGGGGTGTGTAAGGAAGGTGTAACACTCCAAACAACAAAATAACCTATAAAAATAGAAAGTATAAAAATGCTAAGTCTGAATATAAAAGGATCGATTTCCATATTTTGATTATTTGATTAATGTTTTAGAAATAATTTCATCTTCTAGATTAATATTAAAATTTTGTTTTTCCTTACTATAAAGGTTTCTAATAAAACTAAACAGGTTTTTTGCGTAAAGATTTGAGGCTGTTAATGGTAATTTATTCATTAAATTTTTAATTCCTATTATTTTAATTCCATTTACAATACTGATTTTATCAACTTCAGAGTATGCTGCATTACCGCCCTGTTCAGCTGCTAAGTCATATATGACTGAGCCTGGTTTCATTAATTTTACCAACTCTTCATTTAGTATTCTAGGTGCTGGTTTACCTGGGATCAAAGCAGTGCAAATAACAATATCATTTTTAATCATTGCTTCTTTTAATAAATCAGATTGTTTTTTTTTAAATTCTTCACTTGCTTCTTTAGCATAACCACCTGCCGTTTCTAAATTTTCTTTTTGTTCAACCATTAAAAATTTTCCTCCAAGACTTTCAACTTGTTCTTTGGATGCGGCTCTAACGTCTGTTGCTGACACTATTGCACCAAGTCTTTTGGCTGTTGCTATGGCTTGGAGTCCGGCAACACCCGCTCCGATAACTAAAACTTTTGCAGCTGGTACTGTTCCTGCAGCAGTCATCATCATAGGGACCGCTCTTCCGAATTCATAAATAGATTCTATAACAGCTCTATAACCAGCTAGATTAGATTGTGAAGATAAAACATCCATTGATTGTGCTCTTGAGATACGTGGTAAAAGTTCAAGTGAAAAAATATTAATTTTTTTTTTTATTATTTCTTTTAGCTTATCTTGATTTTTTGTAGGATTAAAAACTCCAACTAAAATAGTTTCTTCTTTTAAATTTTTAATTTCTTCAAGGCTGGGACAATTAATTTTTAATAACATACTAGATTTATTAATAATTTCTTTAGAACTATCATAAAATTTTACACCTACTTCTTCATATTGTTTATCGCTAATGCCTAGATGTTCGGCATAATTTTTTTCTAAGTTAATACTTAAACCTAGACCAATGATATTTTTTGCTGTTTCAGTTGTAATTGAAACTCTTTTTTCTAAAATAATATTTTCTTTTATTGATCCGACTATCATTGATTAAGTTTGTAAATTTTAAAGTAGTGTTAAAGCTAATATTACTAAAATTAATATTACTGTTAAGGTTCCAAATAAAACAAACTTAGTAAAAGTATTCCAAGTTTTTTTGTATTCTTGATCGCTCATCTAATTAACCTTGACGAGCTTTATATCTGGGATTTTTTTTATTTATAACGTAAATTTTTCCTCTACGTTTAACTATCTTTGAGTTGAGGTCTCTTTTTCTTAATGATTTTAATGAGCTAGCTATTTTCATAAATTTTAAATATTAGCCTGGCAACGTCCTACTCTCCCATGTCTTAAGACAAAGTACCATTGGCGCTGAAGGACTTTACTTCCGAGTTCGGTATGGGATCGGGTGTGGCCCCTTCGCAATAATT
>MDTF01003930.1_pt1 | contig 18895 bp, 19 predicted proteins | sample 811191 | NCBI WGS metagenome assembly MDTF01 (sample SAMN05326649, study PRJNA326480) | marine metagenome | isolation source: seawater | place: Southern Ocean | collected 2011 | reverse complement strand
TAGTGAACAAATATTTCTCTTTTTAATTGGTCTATATTTTCTACTAAAAGGAAATCGTTAATCATATATATTCGTTTAGGTGAAAAATATTAAAGCAATAGTTTTTGATGCATATGGCACATTATTTGATGTCAATTCAGCTACAGAAAAGTGCAAAGATAAAATTGGAGATAAGTGGGAAGTTTTTGCAAGTCACTGGAGAACAACTCAATTAGAATATACTTGGCTTAGAAGTTTAATGAAAAAACATAAAGACTTCTGGCAAGTTACCGAAGATAGTCTGGATAAATCAATGAAAGTTTTTAATATTGATGGTGCTATGAAAAATGAATTATTAAATTTATATAAAATTTTATCACCGTACCCTGAAACTAAAGAAGTTTTAAAAAAGCTAAAAACAAAAGATTATAAACTTGCCGTACTTTCAAATGGAACACCTTCTCTTTTAAATGAATTAGTTAAGAGCAGTAATTTAGAAAATATATTTGATGATATTTTTTCAATTGAAGAGGTTGGAATTTATAAGCCAGATTCAAAAGTTTACGATATGCCTATAAAAAAATATCAAATTAAAAATGAAGAAATTGCTTTTTTAAGTGCAAATACATGGGACGTATCTGGTGGTGGAAACTATGGCTATAATGCTATCTGGGTAAATAGAGATAATAATATTTTTGACAACCTTGATTACAAACCAAAAAATGAAGTTAACAACTTAAGGCAGTTACTTGATATAGTTTAATCGTTAAAATTTATAATGTCTAAAATTGAAATTAAAAAAATAATAAAAGCTTTAAACGCATCAGACGGTGCAGGTGTTAAATTAAAAAGAAGTATTGGCACACCAGAAGCTGATTACATTGATCCATTTTTAATGTTAGATGAATTTGGTTCTGAAAATAAAGATGATTACCTTGCTGGGTTTCCACCTCATCCACACAGAGGAATAGAAACAGTAACTTACATGCTTCACGGAGAATTTGAGCACGAAGACAGTACAGGCTCCAAAGGCAGAATGAGTCCTGGGGATATACAATGGATGAAAACAGGTCGTGGAATAATTCATTCTGAAATGCCAGCAATGTCAGACGGTAAACTTTTAGGTTTCCAATTGTGGATCAATATGCCTGCTAAAATGAAAATGAATAAACCTCAATACGATTACATTAAAAGTAGCCAACTTATTCAGTATAAAGATGAGGATAAATTAATAAATTTAATTGCAGGAAAATTTGAAGATAAAGAAGGACCAGTCAAAGGTCATAATGTTGAACCAATTTACTTCGATATTGAGCTAAAAGAAAACAAAAAAATTAATTTAGATGTTCCTAAAACACATAATTCATTTATCTATTTGCTTAAAGGTGAATTAAAAATTGGCAAAAATAAACATGAAAAGATTGGCGATTCTACGTTGATACTTTTAGAAAGAGGTACTACACTAGAAGTATCAGCAAGTAAGCAAAGTAAGTTTTTATTTATTGCAGGTAAACCTTTAGGAGAGCCTATTGCAAGAGGAGGGCCTTTCGTTATGAATACAAAACAGGAAATACTTCAAGCCATTCAGGACTATAACAATGGAACTTTTGCAAAATATTAATGCCAAAATCAATTATTATTAAAAAAAATGGCGGTCCTGAAGTTTTAGAACTTTCAGATGTAACCGTGGGTTTACCAGGCCCGGATGAAATTAAAGTAACAAATCATGCTATTGGATTAAATTATATCGATACATATCATAGATCTGGCTTATATCCCTTACAGATACCAAGTGGTATTGGGTTAGAGGCTGCTGGCACAATTGATGAAATTGGATCTAACGTAAATGAATTCAACAAAGGTGATAATATTGCCTATGCATCGATGCCAATTGGTGCTTACTCAGAACAAAGAATAATTCCTTCAAAAATTGCAGTTAAAGTACCAGATGGAATTTCTCACAAGATAGCGGCTACAGTTATGACCAAAGGTTTAACTACCCATTATTTAATTTGTAAAACATATTTACTTAAAGCTGGTGAAACTATTTTATTTCATGCGGCTGCAGGTGGTGTTGGTCAAATATTCGCACAGTGGGCAAATAGTATTGGGGCAAAAGTAATCGGAACTGTTGGTTCAGATGAAAAGATCGAAATTGCTAAGGCTAACGGGTACGAGCATGTAATTAATTACTCTAAAAATGATTTTGCTAAAGAAGTAATGAAAATTACAAATAATAAAGGAGTTCCCGCAGTATTCGATGGTGTTGGTAAACAAACTTTTAAAGGATCAATAGCTTGCTTAAAACCTAGAGGCATGATGGTAAGTTTTGGTAATGCATCAGGTCCATTAGACCCTTTAAATGTTCCAAAAGATATTCAATCTAAAAGTCTTTACTTAACAAGACCTACAATAGGTCATTACTTTACTAATAGAGAAGAATTACAAGCAGGTGCTGACGCAATTTTTGAAAAAATTAAATATGGAAAAATTAAAGTTAATATTTTTAAAGAATACAAATTAAAAGATGCCAATCAAGCCCATGAGGACCTGGAGTCTAGAAAGATGCACGGTCCTGCTATTTTAATTCCTTAAAAGCTTAATTAAAATCTCCGCTCATCGATTTCATATCACTTAGATGAAACTTAAGTGCTTTATTAGACAGTCTTATTTCTTGCAAGAAAAGAAAAATGGAAAATATCATGCAAACACAACACCCAGCGAAAATAATTCTAGCTAAAATGAGAACATCCAAATATAGCACAAATACTGTAACCATATTTAAAAGAAAACCGAAACTGGCGAAACCCATGGTATATTTTAAGAGTTCAGTTCTATTGTTTAAATTGTGTAATTGTTTTTCCCATTCAGGTGGAATGTGTTTTTCAAAGACATATTCATCGTGTAATTTTCTAATCAAAGCACTGAGAGTGTGAAAACGATTACTATACACCTGCATTATCAATGGAATTGCCGGAAACATAAGTGCTGCTACTGTGTAATCTATATCCATATCGAATCAAATTGATTATGTAGGTAGTGTTTGATATTTACAAGTCATATCTTTTTTAAATTCCTTATGAATCAAATAAAAATATTTATAGAACTGACAAGATTGAATAAGCCAATAGGTTTTATGTTGCTTTTCTGGCCGTGTGGCTGGGGGCTAGCTTTATCATACAGTTATAATCAAAATTTAGATAAGACCATTTATTACTTGATACTTTTTTTTCTAGGTTCCATTTTGATGAGAAGTGCAGGATGTATTATTAATGACATTGTTGATAAAGATTTGGATAAAAAAATCAAAAGAACTAAATATCGCCCATTGGCTTCTAAAAAAATAACTATTACAAAATCTTTAATATATGTAGTTATTTTATGCTTACTTGCTTTTATAATTTTAATCCAATTTAACAAACTGACAATTATACTTGGGCTGCTGTCAATGTTTCTTGCCTTTTCATACCCATATATGAAAAGAATCACTTATTGGCCTCAGCTTTTTTTAGGTTTAACATTTAATTGGGGAATTATAATGGCCTGGACATCAATTAATAACTTTATTTCAATAGAGATTATAATTCTATACATAGCGGCCATATTTTGGACATTAGGCTATGACACGATTTATGGAACTCAGGATATTATTGATGATGAAATAATAGGCGTAAAATCAACATCTATAAAATTTAAAAAAAATATTAAAAATTTCGTAAGTTTATGTTATTTAATAAGTTCTATTTTGATTTCCTTTATAATATTCGATAAAATGAAAATATTTTTACCCTCTATATTTATGTTAATTTTTTTTCTTAATTTGGCTTATCAAATAAAAATCTTTAGTATTAAGAGGCCTCAAAAATCTCTTATTGCTTTTAAAAATAACAATATCACTGGCTTTATTTTATTTTGTGCTATTCTATTAACTTCTAACAATTTATATTTATGAAACTAAATGAAGTAATACAAATCTCTAAAAGATTATACAAAGGATATATAAAAAAATATTTTAAAAGAATTATTTTATCTTTATTCTTATCTATTATAGTTGCTGGTGGGACTTCTGCAACAGCTTGGCTTCTTGATCCCGCTGTTAAAAAAGTTTTTATAGAAAAAGATAAAACACTTGCATGGGTTATCCCTCTTTTAATAATATTATCATTTTCATCAAAAGGTATTGCTTTATACTTTGCTAGAATAAATATAATTAAAGTTGGTCAGAGAATTGCTGGCATGATGCAGAAGCAAATTGCAAATAATATCTTGATTTCAGACATACAAACAATTGAAAGTAAACACTCTGGGAAATATGTTTCTAACGTAATGTTTGATGCTGGTTTAGTGCAACATATGGTTAGTATTGGGGTTTTAAATTTAATGAAAGATTCTTTTACATTAATTGCCCTTACATCAGTTATGATTTATCAAAACTGGCAACTCTCACTTTTTGCTTTAATAATGATGCCTTTAGCTGCAACTTTATCAAAAAGTCTTGGAAAAAGAGTGGGGAAAGCGACTGGCCAAGCAGGAGAAATTGCTGGGAGATTGAATACCTTTTTATCAGAAATTCTTAAAGGCTCTAAAATGATTAGAATTTATCAAAAAGAACAAGTTGAAAATGAAAATGCAAATAAAGTTATAACGGAAATGGTTGAAAAAAATATTAAAATAGCGAGTATAATTATTCGTGCAACTCCAATAATGGAAATTTTAACTGGCTTTATGATTGCTGGTTTTATTTATTACTCTGGTTTTTTAATCTCAGCAGGTGAACTTCAAATAAATCAATTTTTTTCTTTTTTAGCCGCAATGATGTTGGCTTACCAACCCATACGCTCTTTGGCCACTATCAATATGGTAGCCTATCAAGGTGCTGCTGCTGCAAAAAGAATTTTTGCTGTAATTGATAAGCCTATAATAGTTAAGAATGATGAAAATTTACCAGAAATAATAATAAAAAACTCTGATATTAATTTTAAAAATGTTAGTTTCAAATACGAAATTTCTAACGAAAAGGCTGTCAAAAATATAAACTTAGAAATCAAAGGTGGTTCAATGACCGCTTTAGTAGGTCATAGTGGCGCTGGAAAAAGTACTATCATAAATTTATTGCCTAGATTTTATGACCCACAAAGTGGGGTTATTGAAGTTGATAATCAAAATATTAAAGAAATATCATTACATTCACTTAGAAAAAATATCTCTTTAGTAAGCCAAGATATAATACTTTTTGATGACACGGTTAAAGGAAATATATTATACGCCAAACCTGAGGCCACAAATGAAGAGCTTATTCAAGCCTGCAAATATGCTGCTGCAGACAAATTTGTAGAAAAATTACCTCAAGGTTATGAAACAATGATTGGAGAAAATGGAGTTCGACTTTCGGGCGGACAAAAACAAAGAATTTCTATAGCTAGAGCAGTTTTAAAAAGCTCACCAATAATTTTATTGGATGAAGCCACTTCATCCTTGGATGCCGAGTCAGAAGAAATTGTGCAAAACGCTATTACAAATTTGACAAAAAATAAAACCACTTTAGTAATTGCTCATAGATTGTCTACTATTCATAATGCAAAAACAATATATGTAATAAAAGATGGGACTATTATCGATTATGGTAACCATAGTGAATTAATAAAAAAATGTAATGAGTATAAATTACTTTACCAAAAACAATTAAAATAATATTTAATGTTACTAGCATACCGTTTCTTAACAACAATTTTTTCTCCTTTGATTATTTTATTAATTTTTATTAGAAAAATAATTGGCAAAGAAGACAGTATTAGATTTAAAGAGAAAATTTTTCCTTTGAAAAAGAATTTTCAAAAAAAATACGATGAAAAATTAATTTGGTTTCATGGAGCTAGTATAGGCGAAGTAGCTAGCGCTATACCTGTAATAAATGAATTAATAAAAAATGATAAAGTAAAAATTTTAATTACATCCACTACGCTGAGTTCAGGTAAAATTATTGAAAGAGAGTTTAAAAATAATAACAAAATATATCATCATTATTTTCCTATTGATGTTTCATTCGTAATTAAAAAATTTTTAGATATCTGGAAACCTGCAATTGTAATATTAATTGATTCAGAAATCTGGCCAAATTTAATTTCTGAAGTAAAAAAAAGAAAGATAAATTTAGCTTTAATAAATGGAAGAATAAGTGAAAAAACATTAAAAAAATGGAAAGTTTTTAAAAATGTATCTAAAGAAATATTTGGATCATTTAATTTGTGCTTGGCATCTAGCCAAGAGTCCTTTGAAAATTTAAAGTATCTAAACGCATATAATGTAAAATACTTTGGAAATTTAAAATTTAGTATTAAAATCAAAAGTAACGATAAACTTAAAAGTGAAGAATTAATTCAATTTGACAAGCGTAGAGTATGGTGTGCAACAAGTACACACGAAGGTGAGGAAAAATTTTGTATGGATGTCCATATAGAAATCAAAAAAACTTATGACAACCTATTAACAATTATTGTTCCCAGGCACATAAATAGAGTTGACGATATTTTTAAACAGTCTGAAAAGCTAGGTTTAAAAAGTCAGATACTTAACGAAAATGATAAGGTTCTAAATAGTACGGATTTGATTATAATTAATTCATTTGGATTACTATCTCAATATTATGATTATTGTAAATGTGTTTTTATTGGCAAGTCTATGCTTCATAAATTAAAATCTGTTGGTGGGCAAAATCCTATAGAAGCAGCTCTAAAAGGATGTAAAATATACCATGGTCCCTTTGTTTATAATTTCAATGAAGTTTATGAATATTTAAAAAAGAATAATATGAGCTTTCAAATTAAAAATGGGCTTGATTTAACTAACAAAATTATTTCTGATTTAAAAGAACCTAAAATAAAAGATCTAAAAAATATTGAAAAAATTCATACTTTTGGACAAGAAATTTTAAAAAATACTGTAAATGAGATAAATAATTACATTTAAATTATGCATTTAAAAAAACCAAATTTTTGGGATAAAAAATATATTACTTTCTGGTCAATATTTTTATTTCCTATTTCCTTGGCAATTCAGTCACTATTTTTTATTAAAAAAATCACAACTAAAAAAAATTATTTTAGTAAAAAAACTATTATTTGTATTGGTAACATCTATTTAGGTGGAACTGGTAAGACGCCACTTGCTATTGAAATTAGCTTAATATTAAAAAAATTAAATTTAAAATCTGCAATTATTAAAAAATTTTACAATAATCAGTTTGATGAAGTTGAGCTTATAAAAAATAAAATTAAAAATGTTATTGTAAGATCTAGTAGATACATTGCCATTCAAATTGCTATAAAAAAAAAAATTAATATTTTGATATTAGATGATGGCCTACAAGATAACTCTATTTACAAAGATTTAAATATAGTATGCTTTAACAATAATCAACTCATAGGCAATAGCTTGACTATACCATCAGGGCCATTACGAGAGCCCTTAAGGTCAATTAAAAACTGTAAGATTGCATTAATTAACGTTAATAATATAAAAGAAAAAAATAGAAAATTTGAAAAAAAAATTAAGTCACTATCTAAAAGTACTCAAATATTTTATTCATCATACTTACCCAACAAAAGTACTATCAAGAAATTTTCCAAAAAAAAAATACTGGCTTTTGCAGGTATAGGTAACCCAGAAAATTTTTTTAATTTATTAACAAGGTCTGGTTTGAATATAAAAAGAAAATTAATTTTTCCTGATCATTACATTTACAAAAAAGAGGAATTAGATGAAATAATTATAGACTCAAAGTTAAACGATTATACTATTTTAACAACAGAAAAAGATTTTTATAGAATAAAAAAATTTAAATTTAAAGAAATAAAATATATAAAAGTTAATCTTAAGATTTTACAAAAAAATAAATTTATTAAGGAATTGCAAAAATATATAAAATGAAAATAATTAAATATTTTTTTCAAGCATTAGTAATTTATGTATTTTTTATTATAATTAAAATTCTTGGTTTAAATAATAGTAGAAAATTATTTTCTTTATTTTTTAGAAAAATTGGATTTATAATTAAATCAAAAAAAATTATTTATAAAAATCTTGATAAAGCTTTGATACCCAATAAAGAAGACGTTATTGACAATATGTGGTCCAATTATGGAATGACATTTGTGGAATATATGTTTTTAAAAGATTTTAAATACAGCAACTTACATATTAATATTAATGGTGAAGAAATTTTAGATGAGATAAATAAAAAAATGAAACCAGTTATTTTTGTTTCCGGACACTTTGCTAACTTTGAACTTATGTCCATGGAATTAAATAAGCATAAAGTTAATCTTGCAACAGTCTACAGGCCTTTAAATAACCTTTTTTTAAATCCCTTTATGGAATTCATAAGAAGAAAATATATATGCCAAAATCAGATTAAAAAAGGTATTGCAGGAATTAGAGAGATAATTAATTCATTAAAAAAAAATCAAAGCATAGCTTTAATGGTCGATCAACGAGTCGGTGAAGGAAAAAGATTTAATTTTTTTAATTATGGCGCTCACACAACTAGCCTTCCCGCACAATTGGCGCTTAAGAATAATTTAAATATTGTACCTATATATATTTCTAGAAAAAAAGAAAATAAATTTGAAATGCAAATTTACAAACCTATTGAGACCTCTAAAATAATAGATACTGAAGCAAATAGAAATAAGATCACATTAAGTCTTAACAAAATTATTGAAGAAATGATTTTAAGAGATCCCGGACAATGGATCTGGACGCACAACAGATGGAAATAATTTAGTTATTTTTAGTTTCTTCAAACCTTACTTTTGCTTCTACAGGAGAGTGGTACGCCTCTTGTAAATCAACGTTCCAGTAAGATAGTTTTTCAAGAGGTATTTCTTTTTTAGAAACTGCACAAATTACGTAATCTCCCTCTGTAATTATTTCAAAAGAATTTGGTTTATACTTGAGTTTAGCTATGATTTTATTCATATATTAAAATAATATATAATATAAATTTTCATATGAATATTGCAATAATTGGAAGTGGCGGAAGAGAACATTCTATTTGTCAGAAAATATCAGAATCTAATATTGTTAATAAGATCTTCTGTATTCCTGGAAATGCTGGAACTTCCAATATTGCGACCAATCTTAGTGTCGATTTCTTAAAATTTAATGATCTTTATAAGGTATTAAAAAAAAATTTAATTGACTTAGTGATAGTTGGACCGGAGCAACCATTAGTAAACGGTATAGTCGATTTTTTACAGAAAAAGAAAATAAAAGTTTTTGGTCCAAATAAATATGCCTCTCAATTAGAGGGATCAAAAGCATTTATGAAAAATTTGTGCAAAAAAAATAAGATACCTACGGCAAACTTTAAAATATGTAAAAGCATCTATGATGTTAAAAAATTTTTAAAAATTAATAAGATGCCTTTAGTTGTTAAGGCTGACGGATTAGCTGCTGGAAAAGGAGTTACAATATGTCAAAGTAAAAAAGAAGTTTTAAATATCTCTAAGGCAATATTTTTGGGTAAATTCAAAAGTTCAAAAAAAATAATATTAGAAGTATTTTTATCTGGAGAAGAAGTGAGTTATTTTTCAATTGTAGATAAAAATAATTTTTCTTTTATGGGTACAGCACAGGATCACAAAAAAGTAGGTGAAGAAGAAACCGGTCCTAATACTGGTGGAATGGGAGCTTATTCACCAGCACCAATTATAAATAAAACTTTAGAAAAAAAGATTATTAATAGAATCATAAAACCAACATTAAATGTACTAAAAAAATATGGGAAACCCTTTACTGGATTTCTTTACACGGGCTTAATAATTGTTAATAAAAATCCATACCTTATAGAATATAACATAAGAATGGGTGATCCTGAATGTCAAGTTATACTACCTCGCTTAAAAACAGATTTGTTAAAAATTATTAATTATTCCGTAGATAATAAACTTAAAAAACTTAAAATTAAGTGGAGTAAAGAGAAAAGCATGACTGTAGTCTTGTGTTCAAAAGGATACCCTGGAAATTTTAAGAAAAATAAAATTATTAAAAATCTCAGCAAAATAAGATTGGATAAAAAATCTAAAATATTTCATGCGGGTACAACTCAAAAAAATGGCAATATTTTTTCTACAAGTGGTCGTGTTTTAAACATAACAAGCAAAGGAAATAATTTAAAAATAGTAAGAAATAAAATTTATAAAATAATTAAAAAAATAAATTGGAAAAATGGTTTTTGTAGAAAAGATATTGGCTGGAGATTAATTTAATAATTTATGAGAATAATCGGTGGAAAATTAAAAGGTAAAAAATTAGATTTTGTGCAGTCTGAAACAACGCGTCCGTTAAGAGATTTAGTTAAAGAAAGTATTTTTAATATCATCAATCATTCTAATGTTTCAAAAATTGACATACAAAATTCGAGTGTTTTAGATTTGTATTCTGGCATAGGATCATTTGGAATCGAGTGTATTTCTAGAGAAGCCAAACAAGCTAGTTTTGTAGAAAATAACAAGGACGCTTTATTAATATTAAAAAAAAATTTAATCAAATTAAGTATTCACGAAGAAACTAGAGTATTTGAACAGACTGTAAATCAATTTATTTTAAATAATAAAGAAGAAAAATTTGATATTATTTTTTTAGACCCACCTTATAAAGATGATAAATATTTAAATGAAATTCTTCTTATTAAAAAGTCAAATATTTATAGCAAAAAACACCTAATAATTATTCACCGTGAAACTATAAAAACAGTAGATTTAAAGGGAATTTTTAAAGACCTAGCTTTTAAAGAGTATGGCAGATCTAAAATCATTTATGGTACTTTTGGTTAAATTAAAAACTTTTTTGTGAGTACCTTAACTTCTTCTACGGCTGGCTGAGTAAAAGCATTAACATTGATCAATTTAGCTATAGCAGTAGTTTCTAAGGAAAAATAAGTAAAGAGTTCGGCAATTACATTCTCGTTAAATTTATTAATACAAAACTCTCTAAAAGGAATATTTTTTCTTTTTAAGATTTTAATCAAAGAATTTTTTTGAGCTAAGATAATTTTTTCTACTTTTTTGTTATTTATAAAATTGGAAGATTTATCTAAGTTGCTATTCTCAATCTTAAAATTATATAAACTTTTTGAACTAAAAAGATAAAACATTTTGTCTCGTGGTCCGTCTAAATAAAGTTGTAATAAACTATGATGATCTTTTGGGGCAGAGGATATAACTGGCAACAAACCCATGCCACTTTTACCTAGGCTTTCTGCAATTAATTGCTGACACCATAAAAGAAAGTCTTTTAATTGTGGACAGTAATTAAGAAAAATTATGGATCTAATTTTATTGTTTAAATATATTTGAGAAATTTTTGCAGAGCTTTCAATTAAAATTTTTTTTTTTAATTTAATTTTGAAATAATCTAATAAATTTTTTCTAAATTCTTCTGTTTTTAAACCCATAAGATTTGCTGGTAACATTCCAACTTCAGATAAAACTGAGTATCTACCACCAACATATTTTTTATGCTCAATTGTGAGTGCTTTAATCTTTTTAGAAAAAATATACAAACTACTTTTTTTGTTTTCAGTTATAATAATTGTGTTATTAGAATTTAACTTTACATTCTTCAATAAACTCATATTAACTAAAGTTTCGATAGTGTTTCCTGATTTTGATATAATAATAAAAAGCTTTTTTTTTAAATTTTTTCTTATAACTTTGTCTAATTGATTTTCATTTAAATTATCTAAAAATAAAAATTCTTTTTTTATTTTATGCTTTAAAAATGTATAAATAGAATTTGAACCTAAAATAGATCCACCCATACCTATTACTACAATGCTATTAAATTTTTTATAATTTATTAAGTCTTTTTTTTTAAAACTAAATTCAAATTGTTTACTGAGTAGATAAAAAAAATCTTTTTTTTTATTTATTTGACTATAGGTTTCACTAAGAAAATTTGAAGTTTTTTTTAAATCTTTATTTAAAAGTTTTTGATTATAGTGTGGCTTATAAATATAATTTCTTATAGCAAAATTTTCTTTAATTTTTTTCAATTTCTTATTTGATTAATTATTTTCTCTTCATTTGAAGAAGGTTTATTTATACTTTTTGTTGTTACACTTTGTGGAGACCTCAATAGAGATTGTATTGTTTCCCGCTTATCTTTTTTACTCGATTTAGTTCCAGGTTTAAGCAACTGATCGAAATCAGGTGGCATTGTTAAAGGTTCTCTTTTTTTTACTGTAAATTCATCCGCTCCTTGTAATTTTTCATTTCTTAAAACTTTAACCGCATCCCCACAGGCTGATAAAAAGAAAACTGACAACAATAAAGCTACAACAATTTTATTTTTCATATTTTTTAAATATTAATTCATTTAACACAAGAAGGATTATTCCGATAGTTATAAATATATCCGCAATATTAAAAGTAAACCAGTGATAATTATTTATATGAAAATCAATAAAGTCAGGCACTGCATAATAAATAATCCTGTCGTAAAAATTACCAATAGCGCCTCCTAAAACTAACGAATAAGAATATTTTTCAAAACTACTCGATTTTGCCATAAAAAAAATTAATAGTAAAATTACTACAAGAATAAATAAAGTAATTGAGTGATACGCGATGTTTGCCTCTAAATTTAAAATACCAAAACCAATGCCTGTATTCCATACGAGCTCAAAATTTAAATACTTGTTAACAAAAAATTTATTGGAATTTTCTAACTGGTAATTGATGATTTTTATTTTAGATAACCTATCCAAAAAAAAAATTGAAGTCGTGAACATAAATAATAAAACTGTATTAATATTTAATATTTTTTGTATAAGATTAAAAAAAGTTTGAATTTTAGTCATACTAACCGGTAGTAGTCTTAGATATTTTCTCACATCTTTCACATTTAGAATCTAATATCTTCCAACACCTCTGACATTTATTTCCTTGAGATTTTTTGACAATTATATTTATTTCATTTTTATCATTTTCAATTTTAGCAACAGTGGCTTTTGATGTAATAAAGTATTCGGCTAAATCCAATCCTTCTAACACCTTATAACTACTATTATTTGCTTTAATTTCTATTTCGGCTTCTAGGCTTGAACCTATTTCTTTTGTAGATCTTTTTTGTTCGATTGCCAAATTGGCTACTTGTTTGATTTTATATAAAGTTTCCCATTTTTTATTTAAATCATTATTTTCCCATTTTTTTGGAATTTTAACAAAAAGTTCTTCGTGTATGCTGCTATCTTTTTTACTTACCAAGTTGTAAATTTCTTCAGTTGTAAAGACAAGTATAGGTGCAAACCATTTTAATAAACATTCTAAGATTATGTTTAAAACTACAATACTGTTTTTTCTTTTTATTGAATTAATGTCGTCGCAATATAAACTATCTTTTCTGATATCGAAATAAAAAGAAGAAAGGTCTAAAGTACAAAAATTTAAAAGCTCTTTATATAATTTATGAAAATTATAATTTTTAAGATTTTCTTTTACGGATGTACCTACCAAATATAATTTATTCAAAATATATTTTTCTAATTCATCAAATTCATCAATATTTATTTGATTAAAATCTTGAGGTACAAAGTCATCTTTAATATTTCCAAGAATATATCTAAATGTATTTCTAATTTTTCTATAGGATTCTGAGTGTTGTAATAGAATGTTGTCATCTACTCTCAAATCTTCGGCATAATCTGATGAAGAAACCCACACCCTTAATATGTCTGCTCCATATTTTTTTAATATTTCTTCTGGAGAAATTACATTGCCTGATGATTTAGACATTTTCATTCCCTTTCCATCGACAACAAAACCATGTGATAAAATACTATCGTAAGGAGCTCTGCCTCTAGTTCCACAGGATTCTAATAATGAAGAGTGAAACCACCCTCGGTGCTGATCTGATCCTTCTAAATACATATCAGCGGGCCATTTGAGGTCTTTTCTCTGTTCTAAAACAAAACTATGAGTTGAACCGCTATCGAACCAAACTTCCACGATATCATTAAGCTTTTCGTAATCATTCTTGTCATAATCATTACCTAAAAATCTTTCAGCGTCGTCAGTAAACCAACAATCTGAGCCCTCTTTTTCATAGATATCAGCTATACGGTCAATCACCTTTTGATCTCTTAGTGGCTCTTTTGTTTTTTTATTAATAAAAATTGGTAGAGGTACACCCCAGACTCTTTGTCTTGATACGCACCAATCAGGCCTGCTTTCAACCATAGATAATAGTCTCTCTTTACCTTTGGCAGGATAAAATTTTGTCTGATTTATTGCCTTTATAGCTTTTTTTCTTAATGAATTTTTTTCCATTGAAATAAACCATTGGGGTGTTGCTCTGTAAATTAATGGTGCCTTCGACCTCCAAGAGTGAGGGTAGCTATGATGAAGTTTATCACTTTTTAATAATTTATTTTCTTCTTTTAATTTTTCTATTACAATTGGATCTGCTTTGAAAACATGCGTTTTATTAAAATAAGGAACTTCTTCAGTGTATAAACCTGCATTATCAACAGTGTATTTTGAAGGGATATTATTTTTTAAACATAAATTAAAATCATCTGGTCCGTGGCTTGGTGCACAATGAACTATGCCTGTACCTTGTTCAAGATTTACGAATCTTGCATCTAACATCGGCACATCATAATCATAACCTATTTTTAAAAATGGATGATTGCAAATAGTATTTTTAAATTCAGAACCTTTAAAAGTATGTATAATTTTATAATTTGTAATTTCACAAGATTTAATTACTGAATCCATAAGTTTTGTTGCAACAATAATCTTTTTTTCTTTAAAATTTTCTGTGTGAGGTATTTCAAGAACTGAATATTCAAGACCGCTATTGTATGCTAGCGCTTTATTTGCGGGTATTGTCCATGGAGTAGTTGTCCATATTACGATATTAGCATCTTTTAAAAAAAATTTATCAGTTTCTTTAATTTTGAAAGCAGCATATATCGTGCTTGAAGTATGATCCATATATTCAACTTCCGCATCTGCTAAAGCGGTTTTTTCAACAGTCGACCAAAGCACTGGTTTAAATCCCTGGTAAAGACTTTTGTCTAATAAGAATTTTCCTAGCTCCCTTACTATTTGCGCTTCTGCGTTAAAACTCATTGTGGAATAATAGTTTTCAAAATCACCAAAAATGCCCAACCTTTTAAATTCTTTAATGTGTACTTCGATCCATTTTTTGGCAAACGCCCTACACTCACCTCTAAAATCTTTTATTGGAACTTCATCTTTATTTTTTTTCTTCTTTTTATATTGTTCTTCGATTTTCCACTCGATAGGTAATCCATGGCAATCCCATCCAGGCACATAAACTGAATCTTTCCCATTCATCTGATGAAATCTAATAATCATATCTTTTAAAATTTTATTCAAGGCGGTTCCCATATGTATATGACCATTCGCATAAGGAGGACCATCATGTAAAATAAATTTTTCTCTTCCTTTAGAGTCTTTTCTAATTTTTTCAAATAATTTATTTTTTTCCCACTTCTCTAAAATTGCAGGTTCTTTACTTGATAAATTAGCTTTCATTGAAAATGATGTTTTTGGAAGTTGAAGAGTTTCTTTTGACATTTTTTTATTTTTTAGCTTTAGTAATATCTTTCTTTATTTGTATCTTAAGTTGATTAATATCTTTAAATTTTTTTTCAGCTCTAATAAATTTAATAAAACTTACTTTTATTGGTTTTTTATATAAATTTGCTTTTAATCCAAATATATTAACCTCCAAAAGCAAGTTATTTCCATTAAATGTTGGTCTATAACCTATATTAGCAATTCCTCTTTTTTTATACTTGGAAACTTCAACTTTAACGGAGTAAACTCCAAGTTTTGGAACAATATAATTATTTAATTTAATATTACACGTAGGGAAACCGATCTTTCTGCCGCGTTGTTTTCCTTTAATAATTAATCCTTCAACATTCCATGGCCTTCCTAATAAATTATTAGCATCAGCCATATAGCCATTTGCTATTTTTTTTCTAATTATAGTAGAGGAAAGAACATTTTTATTCTGTTTTAGAGCTTTGGTAATGATTGACTTATATGAAAATTTTTTTTCATATTGAATTAGTTTTTTAACGCTTCCCTCTCTATTTTTTCCAAACTTAAAATTTTTACTAACAAAAACAAATTTACAATTTAAATTTTTAAAGATTATTTTTTTTATAAAATCTTCTGGGTTTAAATTTGAAAATTTTTTATTGAATTTAATTATATATAAAAAATCTACTTTTAATTTTTTTAAATTTTTCACTTTTTGAGATAAATTACTTATTCTGTGATTTTTTAATTTTTTATTAAAAAACATTACTGGAACTGGTTCAAAAGTTATTACACCAAGCTTTAAGTTATTATTATTTGCTTTTTTCTTTGCCTGATTTAGAACTTTTTGATGCCCCAAATGTAAACCATCAAAATTTCCAATAGCCACTACTGATTTTTTGAATTTTTTATCTACTTTTGAGTTATTGTATATAATCATATTACCATCTAAGATTTTTTTGAAAAAAATTACTTGTTACCTTGTATTTTTTTAACAAGTCATCTAAATCATTTTCATTATTAAATTCAGATTTGTGTACTCCATTGGTAATAAACAGGCAGTCTAAACTTAAATTATTTGCTCCTCTAATGTCTGTATTTAAATTATCACCGATAATGAAATTTCTTTCATTTTTTTTTAATATAATATTATAAATTTCTTTGTATGGTTTGCCAATATATATTACCTTGCCTCCTATTGACTCAAATATTTTAGCAATAGTGCCCGCACAATATTCTTCGTCGTCACCTCTATGAACTATTAAGTCAGGATTAGTACAAATTAATTTTTTATGTAAGTTTTTTCTTAAAAGGTCTTTATAGTACTGTAGGTCTTTTTCATGATTTTCTATTAATCCCGTACATAAAATAAAGTCACACTTCTCTAAACTTGTCTTATTTTCTTCTAATCCAAAAAAGAGAGGATTGTCTCTTTTAGGCCCTAAATGAAAAAAATTTTTTCCGTATTTTAGATTCTTTAATACCTTCATCGCCGCCTCGCCAGACGTCATTACATTTTTTAAATATTTTTCTTTCATTTCGATTTTTTTTAAAAATTTAATGACATTTTCACTAGGCCTTGGAGCATTAGATAAAAATATTACTTTTTTATTTTTACTTATCAACTTTTCTACCACATCTACTGATTCCTCATAAAGATGGATGCCGTTATGAATCACACCCCATAAATCAATTATAAAGGTGTCATAATTTTCATAAATTTCAGAAAAATTAGCGAGTTTTTTCAATTTAATAGGTCCTTTTTTAAACACTTATAGAAAAGTTAGCAAAATATAGCAATATCAAGGTTATTAAGGTGATAAAATACATTAATTACACTTGAAATTTTAACAAAACACACCATATCAGGCCTACATACAAATTACAGGAGTAAAAATATGAAATTTAGACCTTTACACGACCGTGTACTAATTAAAGTACTTGATAGCGAAGAAAAAACTGCAGGAGGAATTATAATTCCTGATACAGCAAAGGAAAAACCTCAAGAAGGAGAAGTGGTAGCAGTAGGGCCAGGCGCAAAATCTGAAGATGGAAAAGTTTCACCGATGGATGTAAAAATTGGAGACACAGTTTTATTTGGAAAATGGTCAGGTACAGAGGTTAAGATAGACGGAAAAGAATATAGCATCATGAAAGAGTCCGACATCATGGGCGTAACTAAAAGCAAAAAATAATTGAATTAATAGGAGATATAAAATGGCAAAAATAATTAAATTTAGTACTGAAGCAAGAACAAAAATGTTAAACGGCGTTAATATTCTTGCAAATGCTGTGAAGGTTACTTTGGGACCTAAGGGTCGTAACGTGGTTATGGATAAATCTTATGGAGCGCCTAGAATTACTAAAGACGGTGTTTCTGTTGCAAAAGAAATTGAGCTTGAAGATAAGTTTGAAAACATGGGTGCTCAAATGGTGAAGGAAGTTGCTAGCAAAACTAATGATAATGCTGGTGACGGAACAACTACGGCAACTATACTAACGCAAGCAATTGTTACTGAGGGATTAAAATATGTTACCGCAGGAATGAATCCAATGGATGTTAAAAGAGGTATTGATAAAGCAGTTGAACATGTCATTCAAAAATTAAAATCATCAGCAAAAAAAGTTAAAGCTTCCGAAGAAGTCGCGCAAGTGGGAACAATTTCTGCAAATGGTGAAAAATCAATTGGAGATATGATTTCTAAAGCAATGCAAAAAGTTGGTAATGAAGGCGTAATAACAGTAGAAGAAGCTAAAGGAGTTAACACAGAATTAGATGTGGTGGAAGGAATGCAATTTGATAGAGGGTATCTTTCTCCGTACTTTGTAACTAATACAGAAAAAATGACTGCTGAATTAGAAAATCCTTTGGTACTTTTAGTTGAAAAAAAACTAGCCAATCTACAACAAATAGTTCCATTGCTAGAATCGGTTGTTCAATCAACAAGACCTTTAATGATTATTTCTGAAGATGTTGAGGGCGAAGCTCTTGCAACTTTAGTAGTAAACAAATTAAGAGGTGGTCTAAAAGTTGTTGCTGTAAAAGCACCAGGTTTTGGAGATAGAAGAAAATCAATGTTGGAGGATATTGCTATTTTAACTGGGGGTCAGGTCATCTCAGAAGATCTTGGTATCAAATTAGAAAATGTAAAAATTGGTGATCTTGGATCTTGTAAAAAAGTTAAAATCGATAAAGAAAATAGTACTATTGTAGCTGGTGATGGTAAAAAATCTGATATCGAAGCTAGATGTAATCAAATTAGATCTGAAATTAATGAAACTACATCTGATTATGACAAAGAAAAACTTCAAGAAAGATTGGCTAAACTTGCTGG